>Ga0257110_1000079_pt1 | contig 52078 bp, 51 predicted proteins | sample LP_taG_7_FD_190184 | JGI IMG/M metagenome (GOLD analysis project Ga0257110, IMG submission 190184) | Marine microbial communities from Northeast Subartic Pacific Ocean, Canada - LP_J_2015_P26_10m | ecosystem: Environmental > Aquatic > Marine > Oceanic | place: Canada: Northeast Subartic Pacific...
TGTCCAAAAACCAAATTCATAATTATAATTTTGGATAAAACTATATCATATATAATATTTGTTAAATATGATAATTTATATTTATATTACAGGTTTGAATATTAATCTTATTCTGGAAAGGTACCGTCTAACCCTTCTCCGTCTGATGAAGAAGAAGGCGCACTTACTTGTATGGGTTGTGTATCAACATTATTCAAATATTTATCGACGGCGGGTGAATTAACCGGGTTGGCTGAGATTTTACTATTTGTTCTAAACAATGTTTTTTTTTTATTATTATTTTCAAATTTATCCACCAATACATTTAATACTTTTCCAATGTTACCTTCCAAATGTCTCAATGCTTGTTTGGTTTGAACTACATCACGAACAATTAATTTAGCCAATCGGTCCATTTTTTCACTGGATGCGCTAATCGTGGCAATATTAAAGGTATCTTTATCATCATATTTAACTTTGAAAAATTTCTTTTCCTTATTTAAATATAACCCCAATTCGTCCATTAAATTGCCTGATTTAAATAATACAATTGGATTATCATCTATCGATAGCTGGCCGTGTTGTATGAATAAATAATCTAGAGGCATATTTTCTGTGGTTTTAGAATCAACAAGATACTTATCGTCTCCCATAAATTTGGATAATTCTGGATTTTGTTCATATAATGAAACACCACCATCCACGATGCCTTCAAGGAATCCCTCAGCTGGCTTTTCCTGAGCGGCTGGTGCGGCTTCCTCAGCTGGCTTTTCCTGAGCGGCTGGTGCGGCTTCTGCTGGCTTCGCGGCTTCTTCGGCGGCGGGGGCAGCTTCTGCTGGCGCGGCTTCTTCGGCTGGCTTTTCCTCAGCGGCTGGTGCGGCTTCCTCGGCGGGGGCGGCTTCTGCTGGCGCGGCTTCCTCGGCTGGCTTTTCCTCAGCGGCTGGGGCGGCTTCCTCGGCTGGCTTTTCCTCGGCGGCTGGAGCAGCGTCCTCGGCTGGCTTTTCCTCGGCGGATGGGGCAGCTTCGGCTGGGGCAGCGGCTGATGTGGCTTCTGCTGGTCTTTTATGATTGTTCTTAGTTTTTTCATCTTCATTATTTAAAAAATCTTTTATTGTGAGTGCATTAATATGATTATTATTGTTGTTTTTTGCATTTTCCATATTATAGTTAGTAATTAACTCATCTTGATTCAGAACGTCTTCATTCACATCATCTAAAAAAGATTTAACAGTTTGGATCGTTTCTTTGGCAGGCAGGTTGTCTCCTTTTGTGTATTCTGCAGCAGTAAGTATTTGATACAATTCATTATCTTCATTTAATGGTTCATAATTTTCAATAAGGTCGTCTGTTATATTTTTGTTCTCATTTAGAAAATTAATTAATTTAGGATTATTAATATCACCACCACCAATCATCAAACTATTTTTTACCTTGCATACAGGGTTTTTACTACCCGGGTAACATTCTCTAAAAATATCTTTTACAAAATCATTCATAAAATCTTTGCTAACATCTAAATGTCCGATGTATTCAGTATAAGTAAGTAAATCCTTCATCACTTTGCCTTTGTAATAAAGACATTTTGGGAGAGAAAATGTCTGTTTTTTATTTAATATTTCTACATACTTCCATCCATTACCGATATCACCGTTGTCGATAATATCATAAATCGTATTCTTAAATGTAAGGGTTTTCTTATTACTCATTGTATATATAATATATATATAAAATGAATTATTTAATATTTACGATTAAATTAATTAAAATGTCTCGTCCCATTCCGAATGACTTTTGTTCCCTGCCCTAGATGCTAAATAATTTTTTTGTTCAGAAGTCTCGCACGCACACCCCCCGGTTCCGCTTACAGTAGAATGTTCACAACATTCGGGTTTAAAATCATTATTACCATAGTAGAACAGTTGGCCTTCTTCCATAGGAACACTGACCTTTTCGTAATTTTCACCAGGCTCGTAAACTTTTTGATATTTGTCTTCGTGAATCCCTTTCGATGTTTTGTGAAAAAGGTTTGCCATATTTTCTTTATGGATACAACTAAAACAAGTATTGCTAACAATAAAACCTGCAACAAGGATAATAATCAATATATTAATTAGATTAAGATTAAGGGTTATAGAAACATTACTCATATAAATAATAAATAGATAATAATTACTAGAAATGTGTAATTTATTCATTTAGAAAATGTTCTAAACATGCATTAAAATCTAATACTTTTACATCATCTACTACAAAATAAGTTTTATCTGTAATAATATGATATAGGTAATTACCATCTTCTTGCTTTTTTATATGTTTTTTGTTATATGTTGCTAGATTATCTTTTTCAAACATTATATTATTACCTTTTACATCAAACGATTTGTTGAAATAATTAAATGTTTTTTTGTGATCCAATGATTTTACTACACCGGTTATTAGTATATTGTCTTTTAATATCTCTCCCACATTTAGATCTTGAACTTTTTTTTTCTTTCCGTTTTTTAATTCTACTTCTGTATTTTTTAAGAACCCACTGTTTAAATAATAGTTAATATCCTCTCTTGTATAAATATATTTTTTATTTTTCAGTATAAGAATATCGGTAATGTCTACCTCGTCCCAATCCATAAACACATGATTTTTAATATTTATTTTCTTGGACTGTGTATTTAAACAATATACATTTGATTGCTTAAATCTAGGCAATAAAACCGCACGGGGGTCACATTCAACGCGATTCCATCCTATTTCACTGTTATAAACATGATGATTACCTGTTACAATAATACCATCTAAGTTATAAAAGGTGTTATCTCTCCCACAAGTTTCGAAAACACCTGTAACAATATCTCCATCTGCTAATATAACTCCGGGGTTTAATTGTGATATTTTCTTATCACCTTCTTTAGTCTGAATTATTGTATCTTTGTGGAAACAATTGGCCGGTTTCCCTGGTTTTGGAGGTATTCTGCCTGAACTAATCATTAAAATTCGTGCCATGTTTACTTTTATAATAATCATAAGCGTCATAATTACAATGTAAAATACAGTTGCGGGTATTGCGATTGGCCATGAAAATGGAATGATCCACAACGCAACAATTGAAGCAGACGATGCGATCATACCAACAATCATCATATCTATAAAAGATCCCACAAATGACTTCATCGCATAAAATTGCGCGATTAATGTATATAGAAATGAACTAAGAACACCGTTCATTTTTTTCATAGTGTCTTTGATATTAATAAAAAGTTTTTGAACGGGTATAATCACCGCGGCCAATCGATTTATGAAATATTGCATCATTTTTTGTATTTTTATAAATAAACTAGCAGTTACTTTTTGCATCATCCCGCCTGAACTAAGTATTTTTTTAAAAGTAGAGTTTAATGAAGAAATAGTGGACATTACAGGTTTTGTAAAAATGTCAATAACCGTTTTTAAAATTAAATTAGTGCACAAGTTAAAATTTTTACCAGTACTTTCAAATATTGTATCGTTCGGGTCTTTGTGAATCATCCCGGCGAATGGAATAATGCCTGGATGACACTTTAAATTATTCCAATCCTGTTTTATGGGTTCTAAATTTGCTCTTATATAAAAATACGAAAATATAAAAAAAAATGCTAATAGAATGATAACGGTAATAGCTACAGAGTGGCCATATTTCTCTAAATAAGTCTTATTTCTGTATAATTTATTTACATTTAAAATAAAAGTATCATTCATCTTATATATAAAATGGATAATAATATGATTTTTGTGCTGTAATAAAAATCATATTATCACTTAATCTTCCCAATCCCAAAACTTAAATTCACCTACGGGAATAATATGGTTTGATGTAATTAAACAAGAAAGTGTATCGCTATATTTATTAGTTTTTTCTGCCAATTTACATACTTCTACCGGAATTAGTTTACCAGTTTGAGGGTCTAATATCTTGTGACTACCTGTAACATAAATGAAGTCATTCAATGTATTGCTCCATATTTTATAAAAACAATGATCAGTTCCTCCTTTAATTTTAAGAGTAGCAATTACATCTACTCCATTTTCCAATATATCACCGATAACAATATCTTTCATTTTTTTCTTACTACCATTGTTCATGGTAACTAATGTATTTGGAGAAAAACAAAGAGTGCGCAATGTTTCTCCGACGGGTCCTCTCCACATACTTCTTGCTGTAAGTGAACTTCCTTCTATAATATTAGACATAACCGACATAGTTCCTCCAAATTTAGAAAACACGTCTTTAATATTAACAATGAAATACTGCATTTTTACCATAATACCTTTAAACATGCTAAGAATATCAAAACTAGCCATACCAAACCCCACATTCATATTTGACATTAATACAGTAAGTGATTTGATCGAACCTACAATACTACCAGCAACCTCTCCTAAGATATTTAAATTTGAAAATATAGGTTTTAAAAAAGTATTCATTAATCCACTTTGTATGCGCCCGATACAAAAGGCAAAATTTTCAAGGGCATCATATCCTAAATATCCTGCGAACGGCATCGCCATTGGGCTACATCTATACTGATTCCAATTTTTTTTTATTTTTTTCAATCCAATTGCTAGAAATGAAGCAATATATAAAGCGATAAAAATAACTATAATCAATAAAGTAGTGCTCAAATCACTATTTTGACTTGGCGATTTTGTTGTTATTTGTCTTATTGAATTTGATCCTTGTAATAATTTAAATGCTTCCATAATAAATTAAGGTTTGATTTTAATATTTTATAAAAGATTAAAATTAAATGATAAATATTTAGTAACGATTAATCAATCTCATTCGTTTTTTCATTGCGGTCCTACGGTGTTTTTTAGACCCTCCCAATAACGAATACGGTTGACTTGAAAATACGGAATGACTACTTGAATCAATACTGGAAAATGGTTCAATTACATCTGCTTTTACACCATTTAACACATCTGCTTGATTTGCTATTTCTGCCGCGGCTTTTGTAGATGTTATACTGTCCTTACTTTGATTTGGGTCTTGAGGGACTTCTTTACGGATTTTAGACCCTCCTTTCATATAAATATGTTTCAAATGTCTCTGTATTTTCTTTTTCGCCTTTTTAAGTGTTTTCTTAAGTTTTTTCTTATGCATATTTTTAAAACTTATTCGGTTTTTAATGGTTTTCTTATTCTTAATATTTTTTTTATTTTGATTATGTTTAGTTTTTTTCGTCGTTTTTTTCTTAATTTTTCTCTTAGTTTTATTATATTGTACAGTTAATTTATTTTTTCTTGGCATTTTTCTATTTATATAAATAGCGCGTAAAATAATATAAAACAAAAAAAATAATTAATTATATAATTATGAACGATGAAGCGCGCTTAAGATTAAAAAACATGGTTAATGAATTTAATCCAGAAGAAACAACTTCTAAAATTAGAACATTGAAGCACAGTGATACTATTAAAGAACAAGTAAATATATTTTTACAGTTAAAAAAACAATATAGTCGTGTCACTAAAGAGACATTTAATAATTTATGTAAAAAAAAGTGTGCATTTCTTTATACAAATTACACTAATCTTTATAATAAACTCGTTAAAGATGAATTGGATTTAAATATTCTATTCAGATTTATTAGTATTCTAAAAGATATTGAAATTGGAAAATTGGATCAACACGAAGCATCTGTAAAAGTAGGCCAAATATTAAAAGAACTTTACATCGATAGCGCGTTGAGACAGGGCAAAAAAAAACCAGAAAAGGATCACAAATATAGGAAAGAGATAAAAGTTTCTTGGAATGATTTTAAAGAACGAGAATCTCAAGTAAGTGATAAATAAATATAATTAAACTATTTAAATGCATACATGTGTATATATTTAATGCAAACTAAATTATTTTTATCAATTCAATCTCTTTCAAGAAATGTATCGTACTATAAATCACGATTCGAACACCATTACTACACTCTATTTAATGTATACGACTCGAATACAACTACAAAGGTAAATCATGCGTTTACAATTTTAGTTTGTTTTTTACTTGGAGGATTACAACAATCTATATTGGAGATATGGAAGCCAATGTATCAATGGAGTATGATTGAATTTGGCGCAATTGGATATTTCACGCTTAATATGGGATATTGGTTTGGGAAGAATCTATTTATATATTTTCAAAAAATATCAAAAAAACAATATAAGTCAAAGCTCTCGCCTGTAATTTTGAGTGCAGTAAAACCAAGAAAAGGAGATAGTTATTTAAATCCAATTAATATAGATGACGCGGACGAAGATGTCGCTGAAGCGTTATTGATGTTAAGTAAAAATGACTAAAATAAACAGGGTATTAAAACAGTTTAAAGTGTTACCTATAATAATTATAATTAGATTTATTATAATTATTATTATCGATAATGATATTAGTAATAGTAGAATCACCGGCCAAATGTAAAAAAATAGAATCTTTTTTGGGAGTTGGTTACAAATGCGTTGCAAGTTATGGACATATACGCGAATTTTTAAATGGATTGAAATCTATTGATATAGCCAATACATTTAAACCTTCGTATAAACTAATGATGTCTAAGAAAAAATATATTAATATTTTAAGAAAATACATATCAAAATCATCTGAAGTAATTCTAGCAACAGACGATGATCGCGAAGGGGAAGCAATCGCGTGGCATATTTGCGAATCGTTTAATTTGTCTGTTCAACATACTAAGCGAATTATATTTCATGAAATAACAAAACCCGCTGTAAAAAAAGCACTGGCTAACCCAACAACTTTAAATATTAACAAAATATATTCACAACAATCTCGCCAGATATTAGACTTGCTCGTAGGATACAAAATTTCTCCTATTTTATGGACAAATATTTCAAGGAGGGGAAAATTATCAGCTGGAAGATGTCAATCAACAGCGCTAAGATTGGTATATGACAATTATAAAATAACAGATCAACAAACCGGCAATATTGTTTACGTGACTACTGGTGTTTTTAATATAAAATCGAAAAAACTAAAGACATCACCTATTATATTTGAATTGTCATCCAAAATAACAGATCAAATAATGGTGGAGCCATTTTTGAAAGAAAGTATCGTTTTTAAACATGTAATTACAGATAAAGTCGTAAAAAAAGTAGTAAAACACCAACCGATACCACTAACTACCAGTAAATTACAACAAAAGGCAAGTAATGATTTGGGGTTTAGTCCCAAACAAACGATGACGTGTGCTCAGCGGTTATATGAAAACGGTTATATTACATATATGAGAACTGATTCTATAAAATACAGTGATGAATTTGTTAAAAAAGCCAAAAATTTTATTATTAGCACATATGGTGAACCATATGTTTCAAGTGATTTAAATGTATTATGTAATAATTTTAAGAAAGCATCGAAAAGGGACAATCCTAAATTATCTCAAGAGGCCCATGAAGCAATCCGTCCTACTGATATTACTAGAACATCTATACCTATAAATTCGAAGGTTACTAATAAAGAATTACGACTGTATTTATTGATTTATAAGAACGCACTTGCGTCATGTATGTCAAAATCAATATATGATAAATTAACACTAATGCTATCCGCTCCCTTAAACCATCGATATAAAACAGAGATTGATAAAATTAATTTTGACGGTTGGAAACGAGTATACAAGTTAGAAGATAATTTAAATAGATTTAATCAACTTAACTTAATCGAAAAATCAGATGTAATGAACTATTCTAAAATTAATAGTAATATGAATGTTATTGATTTAAAACAACATTATACTGAATCTAAATTAATCCAAATGTTAGAAAAAAAAGGAATTGGAAGACCAAGTACTTTTTCTTCAATTATTAGTAAAATACAAGATAAGGGATATGTAAACAGGGAAAATATTCCAGGGATTAAAATTAAATGTAATAATTACCAATTAAAAAATGATATAGTGGAAACATTACAAGATGTTAAGGAATTTGGTTGTGAAAAAAATAAACTTGTATTACATCCAACTGGTATTTTAGTAATAGAATTTCTAATAAAACATTTTGGAGAATTGTTTGAATACGACTATACTAGAAATATGGAATCAACATTAGATGAAATAGCAAATGGAGAAAAAAAATGGAGTGATTTATGTCACGACTGTAATAAAATAATTGATGGTTATATTAAAAAAATAAAAAAAACGGATAAGACAGTTATTAAAATAGATGAAAAACACACCTATATAATAGGTAAGTATGGGCCTGTAATAAAATGCGAAGATGAAAATGGAGTTAGTTTTAAAGAAATAAATAAAACTATTCGGATAAATTTAGAAAAATTAAAATCTGGTAAATATACATTAAAAGAATTGATGAGTTCTGAAAATAAAACATATAATCAAACTAGTAGAAATCTTGGAATTCACGATGACAACGAAGTAATATTGAAGATTGGCAAATACGGAATGTATGTAAACATGGGGGGTAAAAACAAATCTGTTAAAAACATAAAAAAAGATTTTAACGATGTTGAATTGAGCGATGTTGTAGATTATTTAAATAAAAGGCCAAGTGGTTCTAATAATATAGTAAAACATATCAACAAAGATATCACCATTAGAAAGGGAATATATGGCAATTATGTATATTATAAAACAGATAATATGAGAGTACCTAAATTTATATCTATGAAAGGATCTGCTCTAGAAGAAATCACGGTTTCGTGGGTAGAATCCAAAGTAAATAATTGAATAAAATAAGTAAGTTAATTTATTACTTATTTTATATTAAATCTATTAAGAATCACAATTGAGTGAACGATTCGAACAGCCAGGGTAAATTTTCGGCGGCAGACTTACTCACAATAGTCAGTGCACCTAATACATAGAATACGGCAAGTGATTGTGATTGATTATCAACTCCAGATGTGATAAATTTTAAAATCTTTTTAAGAATTACTTTTTTAACATTTTCAATTGAACCATTAAAAGTGTGTCTACTAATTCGAAACGGGTATCCTAATTCAGCTGGAAATATTTTATGTCTTGTAGATGTTGTTAATTGTGCTCTGTAATCCCATACATCAATTAATTCTTTAACAAATTTGCTAAGCCCGTACATATTTAATCTTGTAATCCACGAGCTATCAGTAATAAATCCAAATGTGTCAATTACTTGGAATAATTCAATTGCCTTAAATTGGTTTTGTTTTTTTAAACTCTCGTTATAATCATTATTATCAATTTTAATATTTATATTAATGCCTGATAGTTTTGTATATTTTACAATTTTATATAAATTTTTGTGTAGTGTAGATGGAAACGGTTGTCTGTTAAATGGATTACAACACGCTCCGTGTGTGATATTTTTTCTTCGTGTTGTCTTATTGGAACTATAGTATTCTTTGAATAAATTGTATAGAGAACATATATCAAAACAATATACATGATTTTTTACACCGGATCTAATACAAATTACTTGTGAAATTTCTAACTGATTGATAGGCTGTAGTGTTAAAAAATCAAAATCGTTTGTCGAATCCTTTAACAGTTGTATATTTTTGAGCTTCATCATGGTTTGAACGATATTTCTACGAAATATAGATTGAATTTTAACCGCAAAACTAGAAAGTCTCATATTATTATATAAACGTTTAACTAATTCTGACTTGTTGCCGCTTACCTTATATTTATAGTGTTTGCACATTATTTTCAATTGAGAAACATTGTAATTATGACATAGAAGTTCTTCAAATTCGTTAATATTGAGAATTCTAAAATCATCATTATTTACTTTTCGTCTTTTTTTAGAAACACATGTATCTTTATATAAATATCGCTGGATATATGTCTTGGGAGATAATAAGAATTTTCTATCCTTCGTTTTATTTTCATTTTCCAAAGTAGTATTAATCATTACATTATACATTCTATATATATTTATACCATTTTTATAAATATTTTGTTGTTGTACGGCCAGTCAATTAAGTTATTTCAAATATATTTAAACATAATAAATTAAAAATATTATTATGATTCGATATACTTACATAAGACACAATAAAAAATCAAGTAGTATGTTATTTTTATTTATATATTTTTTGGTTCAGATAAATTCTATTTCAACAGTATCGGGTAATATGAATAATTGTAATAAAATGTGGGGTGTAACTCAAGATGCGAATGGTAGAATGTTATATAAAGTAGAAATGTTCATGTGCATTGAAGACCCGTATAATATATACAAAAAATCATACTTAAACGCTTTACCTATTCCTGTTAGTAATGTATCATTGTCTATGATACAACAAAATATAACGAATATTACAATTAAAAACGATTCATTTCTCACACATGTAAACACAACCAATGCTACACTTAACAATATCCCTGGTGGTACCTTTCCAGTGATTAAAAATACTACAAAAAATGTTACAATAAACACTACAAAAAATAATACACCGACTTCGACAAATTTACGGTCTCAACGAACGGATAAGAATAATATTGATACTGTCAATAATACGACTGACTATAAAGTTATAAGTATAATTGTGTATATATCTATGGGCGTTGCGCTTATTATTTTTGGCAGTGTATTCTACAAAAAAAGGTCTAGAAAAATACATCAAGATAAAGAAAAAACATTACACACTGTCGAACAGTCACATACTCGTAGACCTACGCTGAAGCCGTTTGAAAATAATGTTCGAACCGATCCTAAAAATAGAGCAAACTCTCGTACAAATAAATTAAATGATGTTACAAATAAAGCGTTTCGCGGCAATAAACGTCATGAGCTATCAGTAAATACATCTGGTAAAAAATTACATTTAAACCATACCGCGTTGACACCCAATACTCAACAAATACTAAATGAGTCGAAAAAATCTGTCAAGAAATGGTACAAGAAAACTTTTCCAGCAGAATTAAGACAGTCGAGTAACGATGCTCCCTTGCCACCATCTGCGGCGTCTAAGTTAAAGATGCCTATTCCAAAATTAGATAGAAATGTAAAATTATCTCATAATAATAATTTTGCTCATTAGACCATTTTTTGTAGTATAATATAGTGTAAATATATTTATTATCCTATATAATTGTGATATCATTCAATAACTAAATTCTTTAAATATTTTATTTTGTATAAAATTGATTTAAAAAAAATCATATATATATTAACTATATCAATTAATCATGAGTTCAGTCAGTTATCTAATCACCAAAGCAAAATCCTTCAAAGCCAGTTCAGTTACTTACAAACCTGCTCTTAATAATAAGAGAGGTGGTAAGAGCGTACAACTAAATCTATCGGGTCAACCTATTGTATTACAAGTTCCTCTAATGCTAACATGGGGTGTAAACGAGCGCGTAGATGAACAAAGTGGAAGAGTAACATACGACATGGCGTTGGATTTTAGAAATGAAACCGCGTCTGTTATGAAATTTAAAGACGCAATGGCTGAATTTGAAGATAAGATTAAGAATGACTGTATTAAATATTCTAAGGAGTGGTTTGGAAAATCCAAGATGAGTCGAGAATTGGTAGATAACCTGATGTATCCTATTTTGAAATACCCAAAGCTGAAGGATAATGATGGAAATTATACAGATGAAGCAGATTATAGTCGTGCTCCAACATTGAAGGTAAAGCTTCCATTTTGGGAAGGCAGGTTTAATGTAGAACTATATGATTATCAAGACAAGAAACCATTGTATTTGCCACCTCGAAAAGAGGAAGAAGCAATGAGTAGTCCTGTTGAATGTATTCCTAAGGCATCTCATGTTAATGGATTGATTGCTTGTCAAGGGCTGTGGTTTGCTGGTGGAAGATGTGGAGTGACTTGGAAACTAGTTCAAGCATGTGTAAGACCGCCTACTAGGTTGTTGGGAAGTGCTACTTGTCATATCGAAGACGATAGTGATGACGAGGAAATGGAAAATAATTTGAATGAAAAGGAGGCGAGTGAAGATACTAAGGCAGACGACGATCTCCCATCACCATCTTTTAAAGATTCAGAAGATGAAGAAGAAGACGAAGAAGTGGTAGAAGAAGAAGAAGAAGTGAAACCGAAGAAGAAGAAGAAGGTAGTTCGCCGTAAGAAAACTTAGAGTAATAAGTTTAACATTTATAAAAAATCAAAAATACATAAAAATCTATAAATTTTTTATGTATTTAATTAATTTACCGATTGTATTAATGAAAGTTCTATAATAATATTACTTCTTTTTGTACTGGAGTATAAGTTATGTTTGTTAGGAATTAATTTACCTCGTGCTTTAAATACAATGAATTGTACGTCTTTTACAATTTTAACTTGATTCGCATAAATATCAAAATTTGAATTTCCTATTTTAATAGATATCATTTCTTTTTCGAAAAATTCTGTAATACATGCGCTATGTTTTAAAATAATATCATGATTCGCATTTATAGTAATGTTATCGGAAATATCAGGGATATTTTTAATGATCATATTATCAATACTTATTTCAGGATGCCACAAAGGTATATAATGAATATCGTTCTGCAATTCTAACTTGTAAATATTATCATTTAAAATATCACTTATAGAAGGGTTAAGTAAAATTATATTATTGTTTTTAATTTTATTTCTAATAACATCTTTGTATTTACATAATTGTTCATCGGACAAATAAAATGTGTCTTTATTAAGGGAGAGAAAGTCGTAAATTAATCTGCACTTTTCAATATCTAGTTGTTCAAATACTTTTATAGAATAAGTATCGCATTTTTTCAAAATAGAATGCAATGTAGTATTTATAAATAATGTATCGAATTTCTCAAATCCAGTCTTGTTTTGTATCATCGATTGTATAAGCGAAGCAAACATATTTTCAAATGTTCCGTCGCATTTGTCATTAGTGGTATTGCCTTGTTGTTTTTCTGCAACTATAATGAAATCATACGCTGTTTTTATTTCTGTAAAACGCACAGGGTCGCCTCCTTTATCTGGATGGTGTTTCAAAGCAAGCTTATAATAAGATTTTTTTATTAAGTTAAATCTATCATCATTATACGCCCCCATGTTCTTGTCCGGAAAAATTTGTAAAATCCTACACGCCTTGCTGTAATCGAGTGGAGGTTGCATTATTGTCTTGATTTATTGATATACATAATTTATAAAAGATTGCTTCTAAATGGAAAATCGGTCTATAATTATTATTATACTGTGAAAAAAAATGATTAATGTCATACAACAATTGTTCCATATTATTTATATTCAACTTTTTTTTACATATAAAATAGTTAATAGAATAAAATAAAAATTCGGATATATCAATATCAAAAATCAACAAGTTATATAACAGATCTCTTATATCATAATACTTAATCTCATTAATGTTTTCAATCGCATGTATTACCTTTTCTATGTGTATAGAGCCAATGCCATTTATTTGAGGTGTATTAAATAACAAATTATTTATATTTTTGATATTATATGGTTCTAAAAGTGTGTTGTTCAATATATTTTTATTTATTTTACAATGTTTATTAGTTGAAGTATGTGATTTGACACATTGTAAATATGCGGTTTTATTCGGCCGTTTTAGATTTATTATTTGACACCTGTACAATATATTATCTGGAATAAAACTTATATGGTCGCACAACAAAATGTACTGTATTTTAATCTTCTTATGAAGAAGTGATTGCATATAAGTGAAAAAAATATCTAATAATTCGGAGTGTATTTTGTGAAAATTTTTACATAAGATAATGCCGAATTTAGACTGCCTCATACTAATTATTTCTACTATATGATAAAATAAATTATTAAACAAGACCTTTGAATTACAGCCTAATAGCTCCATATCAATTTCGAAGTGAATATCACTAACTTTGAACATATATTCTTTTTTATTTTGGAATGTGTATGTCATTTTTTTTTCGTATTTACAATGCGTTGGACTAAATGTTTGAATATATTTTAATGCTTGAGAATATTTACCAATGCCCCCTGGTCCATAAAACACAATATGTTCATTTATAATTTTAGGAATATATTCATGTAAATCATATTTTTCTATTTGTTTGATGTAATCATCAAATTTATGGTTCATATGTGTTATTATGTTATGAATAACGTTTTATATTTAAATCGAAATATTACATTAAAGTTAAATTTATAAGCTTAAACGCAATGTGTTTAATTACAATAATTAAATGAACATAAATTTTGAAAGTATCAATAATATAAATCATAGACTTGAAGAAATTAAAACAATACAACCAAATGTTTATAAATTGTGGAAAGTTTTCTTGAAAAAAAAAGAAAGAGACTATAGCGATTCACTAAATCAGTGCGCAAACATGTTGAATAATATAAGTGAGTATGATAAAAAGGTTACAATAAGTGATTTGCAAACATTAATCATTTTACGCAAACTATGTTAATTAATAATCATTTAAACACATCATGGTTAATTATTTTAATATGTATTTAACTATACCGACTAATAAATTCGAAATAAATAATGTAATAATAAGCGATAAATCTAAAAATAATATTATTGAAAATAGCTTTTTTTATAGAATGTACTATTCGAACAGTTTATTTTCAACAAATGGTATTTATATAAAATTTAATTTGTATGATTTAGAAATTGAAGAATATTATAGTAAAATAAAGTGTAATTTTTCAAGATACAGTGAAAAAAACAAAGCAACTATACGGGAACTTACTAACATCGAGCATCAAATATTGAAAAATTATATCCAATTAACACAACACCCTGTATATACTATACGCGAACAGGTGATGAATTACTATATTAAATTGTTTCATAAAGATATGAATAAAATGGTGGGAAAAATATCAAAATTAACGATTATACTTAAAATATCTGGTTTGTGGCTTACGAACAAAGAGCACGGGCTCACATTTCGATTTATAATATTAGACACAAAGTAATATAAATTCTAAATAATTGATAATACTTAGAATTTATTTATAACTGTACTTGTCTACTTTCTTCTTTTCAATATCAGTTTTGACATCGTAAATTAAAAAAGCAGTAATTACTCCTATTAGTATAGTAATTTCACCAAATAATGATGTATTCATAATAGTTCTGGAAATAGTCATTAACAGTTGTGCAGCAATAGAAAGAATAATACTGACATTTTTAGTTTTAAAATTTTTCGGTATTTCACTACTAGTAAATATAGCAGGAGATTTCATGATAATCGTTAAGTAATACACTAACTGTCCAATAATAATAAATATATCAAAACTATTATAGATGGAAAAAAATATTTTTTTGATAACATTTAAAAGTCCAGTATTTTCTTCCAACGCATCAGCTAATTCTTTAGCAAATGCAAACATATTTCCAACAAACACCAGTCCTGAAATTGCCAAAAATCCAATAATAAAGCCAAATAATGTATTGTTTACTTTAAATCCAAAAACCATAGAAACTATTGCGTTAATGATGGTAAACGCAATTAGAGATAATCCAAATTTATTCATGATATATAACAATTAGATATTTTATTAGGTAAAATATTATAAATTTAAAAATAATATATATTAAATTTATAATAATGCATCCAATAATAAAACCGGGACAAAACTATGTAATGTATAAAGATGTGATTTCGATACATGGTATAGATAAAGATGTATCGAAATGGGAAAAAAATAACGAATTTGAAATATCTCTCCCTTCTCCTATTCAAAATGTGAGTTATATTAAATTAAAGGATATAACACTCCCTAATTTTTTGCATAATATAAGCGAACGGAAAGAAAACTCTAAAGTAAGGATTCAATATGCGAACCCCGATTTTGGAACAGCAACCGATATTAGTACACATGCTGGAGATGTTATAGAAAATATTAAAATACCAGATGGTTACTATACACCAGTAAAATTAGCAAATACACTTCAAAATGTACTTAATAGAACCATATACAATAAACTTGATGTTCAACCATTTAAGGTTAAATACAATGAAATTAGTAATAAGATATTAATTGGTGTAACAGAAGGAGTGTTTAAGTTATTATTTACACACGAACATACTTATAACAATAAAGAACACACTATTTACAAGCCAAAATTTACCAATTATGTAGATTGGGGCTTGGGTTGTATTTTAGGATACGAAAAGAAAGATTATACTGGAACAATACATAATATTTCAACTGCTGATAGATACACTCAACTAAAGACGGGGTTAACTCTTGACCACGAAGACACGTCTTGGTTAATACCAACAACAGAACACAGTGGGACAAATAGTACAGTTTCATATTTGGAATCTCCTCATCTTGTAAATACAACTAAATACAGTTCGATGTACATTGAATTAGATAAGCATAATTATATAAGTGAAATTCAACCTTATTCTGATAATACGAATTCAACTTTTAACAATGATTTAGTATTTAAAAATAATAGTGCTTTTGCTAAAGTTTCATTAGTAAAAACGAACGCTCTCCAATCGTGTATTGTAGCCAACCAAATGTTTCATATGATATCGTATAATTCGAGTGAAATAACAAATAATTCGCATAATTATAATCCACCGATAAAATCATTAAATAAACTCAAATTTAAATTCAGACACCATGATGGAACAGTAGTAGAGTTTAATAAAACATCGCCGTCATTTACTCTAGAAATCGGATGTTTAATAGAAGAACAAAAACGATCAATATCAGTTCGTAGACAATATTAGGAATTTAGTATATTTTAACGCATGTCTTATTTTTTAACTGGATTATTCGTTTTAAAAAAATTTTATTTGTTAAATATATTTTAATAAATGAACTTAAAAAGAAGTGATAATAATAGATTATAAGATGCCAAAGAAAGTATCAAAGAAGAAATCCCAAACTACCGCCCCTGCTTCAGTAAAAGCTGCTGCTAAGAGTTCTGCCAAGACGACAGTTAAGCAGGTTGCCCCTGCTGCCCCTGCTGCCCCCGTTGCTGCTGTAGAAGTCCCTACCCTATCAGAACAATTTTCGGAATTGCTAAGTCAATTGACAGTATTGCGAAGTCAGCTATCGGCGGTAACTACCCAAACGCGTGTACTTGCAAAGCGTTCGGAACGAGAATTGAAGCAAGCGCTAAAGGCCAGCAGGAAGAAGCGAAAGTCTGGTAGTAAGGAACCAAGTGGGTTTACTAAGCCAGCACAAATTAGTTCAGAATTGGCCGGTTTTCTAGGAAAGGCAGTTGGAACTGAAATGGCTCGTACGGAGGTAACTAAGGAGCTACAAAAGTATATTCTTGCCCATGATCTTCAAGATCCCGCAAATCGCCGCAATATCAATCCTGATGCTAAATTGCGAAAGCTATTGGGGATGAAAAAGTCGGATAGCCTTACTTATTTTAACCTACAGAAGTGGATGAAGCCTCACTTTAAGACTAGTACTCAGTCTGTCTAAGTTAAATACAATAAAAATTAATTATATTTATTATGATTCATTATAAATATTATTTCAACAAACTTCAACTTGAAATTGAGACGGTGGGTAAACAAAACTGTCCTGTTCCAATAGTTTATATACTTTATTTACATCTATAAAATTATGATGTATTGTAGTGGTATCAAATTGTACATTATCCACATTATACATATTGTATACTGAATTATAAGTTTCAATATCTCGTTTATTCATAAATTCATTTGCCATTATATATTCAATAAATGTTTTCTGCTTATTATCCCTGTATTCTTTTTTATTTTTATAAAGTGTGTACATCTTATAATAATAAAATACATTTTTACCACATACATTGTAATCATTTTGAGATAAAACACACATACACTTAAAATCATTGAAACTCATGCCCAATGATTCTAATATTACATGTAAATCATATTGTAGACAGGTTGCGTTTACAATATCTAAATTTCTATACACATATCTTGATTTATATACAAACATATCCATATCGTCTGACAAACACCCGTCCTTGCAAATAGAATTCGCTAATTTTCCACATAAATGATCCGCCTCGTGTATTGCCTCGCAATATTTCATTCCATATGATTTTAATAGATTTTTAACAGTTTCTATATCTTCCTTCTTTACTCTTGTAAACGATTTTTTGAGTTCAAATAGTTGATTTTTATTTGACTTGATATAATCGTCTGAATAATTATCAATGATGTCATAATACTTTTGCTTAGCAATGTATTTCTGTTCACTTCTTTGAGAAAGCGCTTCCATTTTTATTTGTGTAGGGCACCCATCAAATACAAATATCGCATCTATTTCGTAATGATTTAATATACTGCATAATTTAAATATATTTGTCAAGAGCATGTTTTGTGATTTGTATTTATACAAATAAATACTAATGTCTATTACAATTCTTTTATATTTTAACGATTTTAAATGAATAATTTTAACTCCGTTAAAAGCGTGTTTTTTCATCAACTTATTTAATAATTTGATCCCCATGTTGGTATTGATTACGAATAATATTCAATAATAATATAGTTTCAATTTATTGTTTATTTTTTACCTTTAATAGTTTTGTTCCGCTTTTTTGACTTATTACTTTTCTTATTTTTAATCGTTTTGCTCTTTTTACGCGTTGGAATTTTAGACGAAGGTTCGAATTGTTCATTAATATGCCATTTCATTAATTCATCGGGATCACCTGTCCACCTACCGTCGTAATTTCTACTCATTCTTTTTTCCTTTATGTTTGGATGACGGTTAAAAGGACCAGTTGCCGATAATACAGCTACAGCAGTTAATAATGATGCCATTGCGTTGCTAACCTTACCTTTGCGCAAATGTTTTTTTGATTTAGATAATAGTTTAATACCGTCCCCCATTGATACAATCGGCGTTTTATCCGATATTTGTTTTACCATGTGTTTACTCATTTCCTCGTCTATTTTTAATTTTCTTAGATAATTACTATTTTTTTTAGTAGAACTTGTTGGCCTAGACTTGCGTATATTGTTTCTCTTCCTCCTTGTTTTTTTACTGTATAGAGACTTCATATATATAATTAATAGAAATTAATTATATATTTGCGATTAAATTGAATTTATGGTCATTTGTGTCGTTTGTAATAATTTTTGTATATTTGTATCTTTTTTATCAATTTCTATGTAAAAATCAAGATAGTGATTTAATACGACTATCATTTCTTTTTTGTTATGGTATGTTTTAATCAAATTTAAAAAGTTTTTAAGAGTTTGAGGAGTATTATCAAAATTTAACAATGATGTATTATTGTCCTTAAAAAAACGAATAGTATTGTTATTATTGAATAACATTAATCCTTTAATAATATAATAACAAAATGCGTTTGTATTTTCCTTATACAATCCTTCCTTTATATTATTATCTATATTTTTGTTTACCAACATTGAATATGTCATGTCCATATGTTTTAATATTTTTGTAATTTGCAACATAGAGAACATTTGTTCTGTAATCAAGCATAAATTATAAAAACTCAAGCATTCTTTCTTATTGTCTTTTTTATCTAACATCATAAATCCATATAATAAACAGTTTAGATTTGTTGCCCACCATTCGTTATAACTTTCACTAAGTAAAAAATCACTATTAACACAAAATAATTTATGTAAATACTTTTTTACAGTATTATCGCTTCTTAAATTGATAAAATCCAAACATAAACTATGAAATAATTCGTGTATTAAACATTTCATCCATTCTTCTTTTCTAAAAATCAATATTTCTCCATTTACATTACAACTGTATGTAACTGCCGAATTAATTTGATCTTTATTTAATACGCATAAATTACTGGACGGTAACACCTTCTCTTTGTTTGTCAAATATAAAAAAATAGTCAATGATTTTTGTTTTTTAATATTCGCATATCCCAATAACATATCAACCATAGCAAATACATGTTCTATCGTATATTTATGAATGTCTTTGTTTGGCGTTAAATCATTGAGATTAATTGTAATTTTAATATTTCTAAGAATACATGTGTACACCACTATTTTTTTTGTGTTGGTGTTTACTATTTCTTTTAAATCATCAATACAATAATGGCTATCTAATAAGTCTGTGTTTGGTATATCAGAACTTTGTTTTGGGATAATAGTTTTTATTTGTATTTTATTGTTATTTGACAATGTTTTAACTTTTTTGTAAGAACGATACATGTCATTAAAAAGATTTCCAATCACTTTTTTCTCAACCGATCTATTTTTATTGGGTATATGTAATTTATCTATGTTATCCAGTAATATATTTATAATATCTTCGTTACTACTCATCTATAATATAAATATAAATAATTTATTTTTAACTTAATTATTTATATTCTTTCTATCTGCATATAAAATATTTTATTTCCCTGTTTCATTCTGTATTAACGTTCTAACCTTCATAGTATCGTAAAATACAATTGACCCTCCTCTTGAAAAGTGAACCAACTTTGCGTTATTAGTAAACAATAGCATTTGTTTCAAGTCGGGATTTTGTTTATATTTGGCCAACTGTCCGTTATACATAACATCTTGATTTTTATTATTCAACATAAAATCGTTGTCCATTTTAATATTAGATGGTCTAAATTTCTTTTTATTTACTTTACCTGTTTTTCCACCTGCTCCTTTTGCCGCAATTGGATCTTTAGATATTTCAGACTTACTTTCCATAGTGAATAATTTATAATAATCCATATTGTTTTCTTTAAACTTATTCGCATGATAATAATGTTCAACGCTCGCCCAAGAATATCCATCCAGTTTAAATAATGGGACAATGTTATTATCCTTATCTATCTTTGTATGAAAATTGGATAGCTGACGTCTCCAATTCCTTACATTGTTTAACTGGAGATAGTCTGATTCGATATTAGGAGATATATTTTCACCACTTCCCTTGCCCGGTGCGACATGTTTTGATTTACTATAAAATTGTAAGATAACACTGTCATCAAACAAGGGCGTTTCAATATCATTGGAGACGGTTGGCGTCATTTCGGCTTCATTGTCTGATGTAATCTCTTCCATATCATCATCTTTGGTTGGCATTGTGCTTGGAATACCCATATAAGTCTGAAATTTTGGAATATAGTTATAAATTGTCTTCCCGTTTGAACTTGCACATTGTTCTATAATATCTTCTCTTAATTTATAAGGAAGTTCATTAAACAATATCGCCCCCTTTTCTTTATATTTAATAAGCTTATAATGATCACCCGTATGATCGAGCATAATATAATACTTTGGATTAAAATATCCTTTATCTTCTATTTCCTTAAGTGTAAAATCTCCACAGGTAACAACTCGTTCCTTTAAACCCATTTTATAATATTCACTACTTAGTATAATTAATTTAATATTCATAATATTCTCTATTCTAGTAATGGACGCAGCATCTGCCCAAAATTTACAAGTATTCATCATTTTTTTCAAATCTTCGAGACTCTCTATATTTTCCATAAATTGAAACTCTACTAGATTGGCCTCGGTAGTTTGTTGATCTTCCTTGTATTTTTTAAATACGGGTCTGATCGCTTCAATCTGATCCTTTATTGTTAATGCCTTATCTTTCAATATCAACTTGTTATCTCTATCGGTCTCCTGTTTTGCGTCATTTGCTATTTTCTTATATTCCTTTGACAGTTCTCCAAATTTCTTTCTAGTTTCTCCCATTTTTTCACTTAATGCGTTGTTTTCACTTTTTAACATATCATAATTTTCTTTGTAAGTTACATATTGATCTTGTGTAGTTGCTTCACTTAACATTTTCCTTATTTCTGGAACAGTAACAGATATATTGCTATATTTTAATCCATCACGAATGGCAGCAAATAAACAATCACCTCCTCCTTCATTATCTAACACACTATAATTATTGTTTTTATAAAAGTCCTCAACCCACGATGTATTCGTGTTTGAGTTAAATATTTTCACAATTTCATCGTTGTCGGTTTTTGTTTCATTTAACTCTAGATACATTTCATCGTCTTCTTCATACACAAACGCCCGCATTGTGTTCGCATCGGGTTCATCTTCATCTTCATCTTCAGATTCATATTCTTCATCGCTTAAAATGTCTTGCAATAATTCATATTTGTCGTTCATTTCTTGTAAATATTCTAGAGTCACAAAATTAAACAAAAGAGGACCATCAATATAAGCGATATTAAGATCATTATCATCATCGAGCAAGGTGGTATAATCTTCAGCAAGAAATTCGTATATACCAATCTTAATTTGAACATTTTCGTTTAGCACTAAATAGGCTGGAGCAAAATATATGTCATTATATAAAGAAGTGTTTACCTTCCCAATGGAAACATTTACATCAATATTAAATAAAGTAATTCTAAATATAGCAACTTCTGTATTTTTATCATGTATTTCGACAGATCTATCTTCATTAAATTTTACATTTCGTATGATATTGGATACTACCATTATAATTTAAATTGATATTATATTTAATATCAATTTAATGAATTATACTTGTTAATTTTTATTTATAAATTTTGAGAGGTATTCGTCGTTTTGTAACTCATCTAAGTAAAACCACATGGTTTTACGATGTTCTACCATAAAGGTGTTTTCTGGAAGTATTTCAAATTCTATGATATCATCAATACATTGATTCTTTGTTTTTTTTCTTACAGACAAATTATAATATTTCATTATATGAATTATATCTTTTTTTAAATAATTAATTTCATAATCCATTTTTAAACATAATATATCATTATCATCTACGTTTATTTCATCGTCGTCGATATAATTATCGTACTCTATCGTTTTTTTATAATCATTGTCCACTATTCGCTCGATGTCTTCGAAACAAACAGATGATATTTTTTCGTTTTTCCCATCTATAATATTGTAATTCATTACATAAAAGTTTTATTTGTTTTTAATATTATTATTTTAAATGATTAATTAAGATACTCGTCTACAAAATCACAACATTTAAAAACGGTTTTTTGAGTTAACCCCTTATATTTACGAGCATCCATATTAGAAATACTTTCTATTTTATTATTTAATTTTAATTCACACAAATTACCTTTATCGTAAGTAGCAAAAATCAAAATGTTATTAATTACTTCGTCTAATTCGTGTATTTTTTCTTTATTATCTAAATACAATTCGAATTTATTCAATAATTCCAAAACAATTTCCTTTATAATATTATAATCTATCAACTTTTCAATCATAATAAATGTTAAAAATTTACTAAATGCTTTGCGTTCTTCATTGATTTTATTATAAACACAAAATTCGTTATAATCGGTTTCTGGATCAACATATTTAATTTCTTTAAATAATTCGGTATAGGTATTAATGTCTACATGATATACATCGCTTAAATTATATTTGTCTGATAAATCTTTGTATAGCTTAGCATAAATTTTAGACCAGAAAAAGTTTGTTTTACCGATATCAAAAATACAAGTTACTACTTTTTTTAACATGTCTTTATCTTCAACGTCGTTGTTAATTAAGTCGATAATCTCCATCTTAATTGTGTCATAACTATCTGTTGTGAGTTTATTTAAATTACTCCTAATTTTATCAATAATAATATTTGCGTCGTCTTGTTTTTTTTCCAATCTGGTTATCTTAAAATTTCGAATCTCGTTCCAGTTAGAAATATCACCTTTTTTATTATGTTTATGTTTTTTTTTAAAGATTGGTGTTTTTTGATACGTGGGTGCTCCAACGCGTTTTGCCAAATTGTTTATTAATAAAATTGTATTTTGGTTTATTTCATCTAGATTTCCATTTCTTTCGATTGAATTATAAAAATCTAAATCATATCGATTATTATCGGAGTCAACTTTGAGTTGTGAGGCTTCTAGCATTAATATTAATAATATTTTTATATTTAATACATTTTTATAATAATATTTAAAATATTTATTAAACTATTACTTAAATAAACTTAAAAACATTAACTGAATTATTGTATTATGACAGAGACTAATTTAAAATTAAAAAATTATGAAATTTCAGGATGGGAAGACGAAAATCTTGGCTTAAAAGCTAAGTTAATTAGAGGAATCTACGCACTAGGGTTTGAAATACCAAGTAGTATTCAAAAAAAGGCACTGTATCCAATGATACACGATACCCATAATAACAGACATAAAGATATTATAGCGCAAGCACAATCTGGAACTGGAAAAACAGGCGCATTTTCAGTAGGAACACTTCAAATAATTGATGAACATTCTGATGATACACAGGCGTTAATTATTGCACCAACTCATGAATTGGCGCATCAAACATCAAAAGTAATAGAACAATTGGGTTATTATTTGAAAATCCGGTCAATGTTGTTGGTAGGAGGAACATCGGTTGATAAAAATAAGTCAGATTTAAATGAAATTAAACCGCATGTGGTAGTCGGAACACCCGGTCGTATCCACGATATGATACGAAGAAGGTATTTGAGGGTAGATAAAATGAAAATATTAGTTATTGATGAAGCCGATGAAATGCTATCGTCTGGTTTTAAAGAACAAATGTATAATATTTTTCGTCATCTTGACAATGATATTCAAGTCGCACTGTTTAGTGCTACATATTCAATAGAATTAGAAGAATTGTCTAAAAGTTTTATGCAGAACCCAACACAGATTCGTGTAAAGGCTGAAGAGCTTACTTTACAAGGAATTGCTCAATATTACATTAATTTAGCAGACGATGTTCAAAAATATGAAACCGTTAAAGATATATTCGAAAGTCTAACTATCTCACAGGCGATCATTTATTGTAATAGTACACATCGGGTTGATGATTTAAGCGAAGCCATGAAAACGGACAACTTTCCTGTTGAAAAGATCCATGGAAAAATGTCTGAACAAGAACGAAAAGATAATTATCAGAAGTTTAAAAAAGGCGCTTGTCGTGTATTGATTACATCCGATTTATTTGCTAGAGGAATTGATGTTCAACAAGTAAGTATTGTTATTAATTTCGATATTCCAAAAAGTGAACACACCTATCTTCATCGCATTGGGCGTTCGGGTCGGTGGGGTAGAAAGGGTATTGCTATTAATTTTCAAACGAAACAGGATAGTGATAAACTGAAACGGTTTTCCGATTATTATCATACTGAAATTTTAGAAATGCCAGCTGACTTCACAGAACACTTAAAATCAACTTAATTAATTTTGCGTTTTATAACCATCATATTTATAATTACTAATTATAAATATTATGTTTAATGATATAATCAATAAAAGCAATAATGATGATATAGAAAAAAATGACAATGGTGATTATAAATTAACATTGAATGAAATATTTAAACAGCCAATAGAGTATTGTAAAAAAACACAAACAATTGAAAAACATATTCTATCTGATTTAGAGTTAATTAATGCTGAAAATAAAGAATCAAACAGCGTTTATAATAGTTTAGTAGAAACAGAAACCAGTGTAGGAAAGGAAATATTATCTAATTTTGCAACTAAATTTTCAACAAATACAAAATATTTAAAAGATACACAAAAATTATTAAAACATTCGAAAGATATATTGTTTGATAAACATGTTATTAATAACATGACAGACCTATGGTTAACTATTAAATCGAATAGCAACTTTGTAGAGACTTACCAATATTTAGAGTTTGAGAGATTTAGTTATTTAAATTATTCAACTATATTTTTAACATGGCTTACCATTTTAAATTTACTATCTCCATTATTACAAGTATTAACGCCTGTATTACTTCTTATTTTGCCATTTTTAATGCTACGAACGGTTAGTAATAATGAGAATATGTCATTTTCGAATTATTTCGAGGGTTTAAAATTTGTATTAAGCAATAACTCATTAGGAAAGATGATTATTAACTTCAATCATGGAACATTACAGCAAAAATTTCAGTGTATTATGTTTGTATCCATGTATTTTTATAATTTATATCAAAATTTCATATCTTGTTACAAGTTTTACAAATCACAATTTGAAATCCAACGCAATCTCTATTTGACTAAAGAATACTTAAATTATACTATACAATCGTATGAATATTTTAGTAATAAAATAAACCAGTGTAAGCTAAAAGAATATGGTTATATGAATAATAACAAGTTTATGCAAACATTAGATAAATATAAAACAAAAACCACAGAATTGTATAAAAAATTTGATTTTGTAAGCGAGTGTATGAATTATAATTATTGTTCTAAGCCTGGAACTATAATGAAAACATTTTACGAACTATATGATTCTACCGAAGTCGATGATGTTATGACATATTCTTTAGGATTTCATGGATATTTTGATATATTAAAGTCACTGGTTAAGAAAATTAAAACAAATACGATCAATAAGATAACTTATACAAAGAAGAACAAATGTAGTTTTAATTCTATTTATCATCCGTGTATTAAGGAGGTTCCTATTAAAAATGATATTGATTTTGTGAAAAATAAAATTATAACAGGACCAAACGCTGCTGGAAAGACCACTATATTGAAATCAGTTATTGTTAATATTTTATTAAGTCAAAGGATCGGGTATGGTTATTTTGATAGTGGTATTATAAACCCATACAAACATTTTCATTGTTATATAAATATTCCAGATAATTGCAGTCGCGATAGTTTATTTCAATCAGAAGTAAGGCGGTGTAAAACGATTTTAGACACCATTAAAAAATATCCAAATGAAAGACATTTTTGCGTTTTTGATGAATTGTATTCTGGAACAAATCCTTATGAAGCTATTTCTAGTGCAACATCATATTTAAAATATATTAATAAATACGATAATGTTTCGTTTATTTTAACCACTCATTTTATGAAAATATGTAATTTATTAAAAAACGACAAAAAAATTGAAAACTGTCACATGAAAACAACACAGAATAATGATAATTTAAATTATTTTTATAAAATGATTTTAGGAATATCCAATATAAGAGGCGGAATATCGGTATTAAAACAATTAAATTACCCCCCATCACTCATAAATATAGCAAAACAAATATTAAATACGATTTGATTCGTTAAAATTTATCATTAAATATGTGTGTTGATATTAAAATGTTTAGCAAAGATTTTATTTTATCAGTTGGACTATCATTATGTTCTACAATTTTGATTTATTTATATGTAAAATCAAGAATAAATTCACTTGAAAATAGCGTGAAATCATTGATGCAAATTATTCAAAGTTACGGGCAAAATTCTCAACCACAACAACAAGTGGCAGGACATGATTCAACATATGAAAAAATTATGGTTTCTGAGGATGAAGAAGAAAGTAGCGATGAAGAGGATGACAGCGATGAAGAAGAGAATGAAGACGATGGATTGGAGTTACAACAAGAGATTGTTCATGAAAACACAGTAGACGACGATGCGACTTCGGTTCAAGAAGAGGGTGTCAATGAAATTATCAGTTTGTCTTCTCAGCATGTTCTTCATGATATGGTAGAAACTCATGTTTTAGATAACGAAGATGGACTCGATGAAATGGATGATTTAGACGAAGATTTAGAAGAAGAAGAAGAAACCCATGAAATAGACTACGAATCAATGGGAAAATTAAAACTAAAGGAAATTTGTCAAACTAAAGGATTTGATGTTAAGGGTAAAAAGAAACACGAACTACTCGAATTATTGAAGTAATAAAATATTATAATATGGTTAATAAAATATCATAATATAATATATTAATAATGAGTTGGAGCACATGTTATAAGGGTTCAAATAATATTTATTCTGATTTTCCCGCTATGATGAGCGATGGACGGTCTCACACGGAAAATGAAACTGCGTGTGACATCAATAATCAATTACAGAAAAGCGTAGGAATTAAGAATAATTATGATTATAGACAATATTTAATAAATAATGGATTAGATATAATGTCTCAAAATACAGAATCATCTCAAGAATGTTCTAACGTTAGACATTTTTCGGATGTAATAGCGCATGGTAAATATTTATTTAAAAGTTTTTCCGATAATTCAACTCCTTTTGGATACGAACATTCGGATCTTAAAAATTTATATTTGTCAAGAAAACAATTAGAAGGCAAAATGTCGGCTCCTTTTGTTACACAAGAAGAGCTGTTAAAACAACGATCGCAAAAATTTAGCAAATAATTATTATTATATTATAATTTAAAACAATAAATTATAATAATAGATGAAGAAGATAATTAGTATCGATGTTGGTATGAAGAATTTAGCATATTGTTCTATGGAAGTAAATACTGATATTGCTTATACAAATAATAAGGTAAATTATAAAATATTAGATTGGAATGTTATTAATTTAACAGATTCGGACAAATACATATGTAAATGTTTAACAAAAAATAAAAATGTATGTAATAAAAAAGCCAAATATTTTAAAAATACGACATACTACTGTAAAACTCATGCAAAGCAAGGGACTCATAAAATACCAACTGATGAGTTAAATATAAAAAAGTTGGATAAACGATTGGTTTCTGAACTAAAGCATTATGTTAAAAAATACAATATATTAATTGATCCTTCTATAAAAAAACATACGAAATCCGTATTATTAGATAGTATAAAAAAGGAATTGGTTAACAATTATTTAATGCCAGTTATAATAAAAAAATCCAGTTCGATAAGTTTAGTAGATTATGGAATAGCATTAAAAGAGAAATTTACTGATATATTTAATTATGAAGAAATAGATCAGGTTATTATTGAGAATCAAATAGGACCATTAGCATTACGAATGAAAACATTGCAAGGAATGATTACACAACATTTTATTGAAAATAATATTAAAGATATTGAAATGATAAACGCATCTAATAAATTAAAACAAATGATTGGTAGTGGGAAAAAAACAACTTATAGTGAAAGAAAGAAGGCAAGTATAAAATATACATTGGGTGATTTAAATAGTTATGGTGAAATTTCATCATGGGTCGATCATTTTAATAATCATAAGAAAAAGGATGATTTGGCAGATTGTTATTTACAAGGAAAATGGTTTATTTCAACACTATCGCCATCTAATGATAATTAATATAATATTTAATATTAAAATTAAATATTAAATAATAGTGCGGATAACTTAAAATTAAAAGTTCTATTTAAAACATAAGTATGAGTATTGAACTGAAATTATCAGAAGAAGTAATGCCTCGTCCAACTGTGATGTCTATTGGTAATGGACAAAAATCAGTTAATTTTGGACCAGGTGCCGAAATGCTTATGAATCCTAGTAAGCAGAATAAGTCTAATGAACCAAAATCAGACATTAAATTATCAGAAATCAATGAATTGGATAATATTGATATAGGAGAAACGCATTTCTCTAGTAAACCACCAGTTAGTAAGGGTGATTTTTTATTAAATGCAACTTCAAATCTTTCAAATGACAGTCCTATTAAATTAGATATTGAATCTCCTCCGTTACATGAACAAGGCCCCTCGCTAATAAGAAATTTAGGGAAAACACAATCATCGGATGGGTTTAAGAGTTTTACAGATATTCCGATGAATCCTGACATATCTATGCCGGAAAAACCAAAACTAAGCGTAAAAGAAACATTGAAGGAAAAGTTTAGTTATTTGCGAAAGCTCGAAGCATTGGAAAAAAAAGGTATTACATTGAGCAAAAAGTATTCAATGGAAAGTAATTTAGACGAGATGAAGGGGGAATATGAAATGATTAAATCGGAAAAAGAAAAAGACAATAGTAAGAAGTTTCAATCGAAAATGTTAATGGCGTTTGTATCGGGCATTGAATTTTTAAATAATAAGTTTGATCCATTTGATTTAAAATTAGATGGTTGGTCAGAAGCGGTTAATGAGAACATGGATGAGTACGATGAAGTATTTGGTGAATTGCATCAAAAGTATGGGGGGAAAACAAAGGTTGCACCTGAATTGAAATTGTTATTTATGTTGGGAGGTAGCGGATTGATGCTTCATATGACGAATACTATGTTTAAGTCGTCTATGCCTGGAATGGATGATATTATGCGACAAAACCCTGAATTGATGCAACAGTTTACACAGGCAGCCGTAAATACAATGGGAGAAAGTAACCCTGGCTTTGGTAACTTTATGTCTGATTTTGCAAGAGGTGGAAACAATAATAGTATGCCTCCACCACCAGTAGCAATGCCTCCTCGTGGTAGTCCTCCTGGCCCTACACAAGAAATGAAGCGAAATCCTCCTAGACAAAACAGAAAGGTTCGTATGTCTCGACCAGATATCGCATCGGCAAGAGGCAGTAATCCTGAATTCAATGATGCTGAGAATATGGATTCAAGCTTTGGAAGTACACGAACAGAGATGAAAGGTCCAGGCGATTTAAGAGATATTCTCGCTGGATTGAAAACTAAAACCATTAATATTAATGACAATAAAAAAGAAGGAAGTACAATTAGTTTACAAGAACTGGAGGAAATTCAATCAACCGACTTAAGTTCAAAAAAAATGGTTAAGAGCAGGCGAAAGAAATCTGACCGTAATGTTGTTAATTTGGGTATTTAACTACATTCGCTAGTTTTCAATGAAAATACAAAATATATTTATAAATATAAATATATTTTATAAACTATACAATATACAATTATGGTTTTGGGATTTTTATTGTATGAAGCAGTCGATGTTGCGTATCATGCCACTAAATTGACATTTAATAGCGCAACATTTGTGTATAATTGGTATTATGGTATCAATATTAACAACTTGGATAATAAACTTCAACACGATGAACAACACATAAAAATGCTCGAAGATAGAGTAAAACAATTAGAATATATTATGGATGTCAGTGGAAATTGTGATTCTATATAATTAAGAGTATAATTAATGTCTTGATTGAATGTTATAATAAAATAGATATAATATTTTATTATATGAACATAACTAAAGATTTTTTCTCTTTTTACTTTTTCTCATCGCATTCGACATCTTATTAGTCCGCTTTACAGTTTTAGCCTTATGTTTGTATTTACTCCGCCGTGTCTTTCTACCTCCTTTTTGTTTTAAAATAGATGCAAGTTCAATAAGTTCTCGTTTTGCGGTTTTAATTTCTTGTTCTTTAATTCCCAATTCAACCTGGTGATCTGCTATAAGTCGGGTATCGGGGACATTTGATTCTCTGTTTTCTTTTATTTCATTAATGATTTCGATTTTTTCATCTTCCATAGCATTTATCTTTTTCTTTACTTGTTTTATTTTTTTAGATGTTTTATAGAACGATTGTTTAATTAAATTAGTTTCTGACAATTCAGGATCAATAAACCACTTTTCAGCATTCCAAATACTCTTAATTTTATCAAATCGACCCGGACAATTTAACATTCCATTATAGCTGTTTTGTATTTGCTCTCCCAATATAGACCCTAATTTACCAACTAGTGATTTATTGTTCCATTCTTCCCCACTTATCATTTTTGATTGAAACAATGTTAGGTCTACATAAATATCAATGTCAACCACATTTTTTCCAGTATTATTAGACTGACGAATTTTTGTATCAAAAAAAAGTCCGGATTGCCTTTTTTGAATTTTAGGTGAATGGGCTATAGAATACGAATTTTTATTATTTGGTTTTATAAGCTTATTTAAGTCTTTTACACCAGAGTCTGGTTGATATTTTGCCAAAATAAAATCCAAATTAAATTTTGATGTTTTTCGAAGCCGTTCCAATGTACTTTCTGTAATAATATTGTTGAAATTATCAAGTTTAGGACTGTCTGCAAGTAATTTTGAGATATCTGTATCATAGTGTTCTTTTTCAACATACTTAAACTTCAATAGTTTGTCAGGAGTAACATTTTGTATAATTGTTGTTATATTTTCATATTTTTCCTGGTATTCTTTTATTTCCGATTGATCTACATAAGTTTCAAATGGTTGGAATTGAATAGAGTAGATATATTTTTTCTTATCATAATAATTCCGTTTATTTAGAGGGTCTTCGCGAACACCTGTAATTTTAGCCAGTAGATTGTAGTTGGGATGAGACGAGTCATTGTATTTTATAATGTCTCCTTCTTTTAATTCTGTATATTTATCTATTTGTGCATATTTATCCGCTTCAGAAAGCATTTCTACATTAGATATTTTAAGAGGGAAATATCTTGAACCAGAATAATTAGTTTTATAAAACCATTTTAAATTATATTTTGTTTTTTTGGTTTTTGATTTTGATATTTTGTCGTATTTTGCCTTAAGTTTCTTCATTTTGTTTATTTCGCTTGGGTCACCAGATTCTATAATATTATAAAACACACCGTCTTCCATCTCAATTTCTATATTATAGTCGTCTCGAGATATATTTCTTAATGTTTTAAATCCGTCTACGGTCAAGATATTAACTGTATTTATATCATAAACTTCGTCTAGTTTTATAATATATTCTGCTCCTATTTCTTCTATAATTTGGCCATCGTCAAACTTAATTTTGAATTTATTTATACCATCGTTATCCATAATAGTCGCCTTGTACCAATTTTCGTAATTTTGTGAAAAAGTGCTGTTAATAACCCTTTTAAGTGGTATAAACTTACCATTGTCCGATAGTGTTATATTTTTTTTAGAGTAATCGGGATACTCTATTTTTTCTTCGTCATAATAAGCTACCACGCGGCTAACATTGTTATCAACTAATTTTTTAAACCGTTTTTTGATGAAGTCTTCGTATAACAATGTATCCTTATCTAAAAATAATCTTTTGTCAAAGTCGGTATCAATCGCATTTAGTTCATAAATTGGTCCTGTATCAACTCTTCTAGTAGTGTTTACAATTATACCACTTGTCCGTGAATTGAATTTTTTGTCAATTAATACTATTGTATTGTTTTTTTTTAATATATCCGATCCACTCATAGTTATATTTTAGTTAGATAATTTAACTAGAATATATTTAATCATAATGTATAACATTATAGTTGATTATACTAGGCTTTTAAAACGGTTTAAAGTTTTTAACATTCCAGTGTTAACTTGTTGTTGTTTTGCCTTTTTAAGTAATTCCTCTGCTTTTTTAATTTCATCAGGAGTTACTACACCGTCACCATTTAAATCAAGCACATCTTTATATTTTCTATATTCCAATGGAATAACGCAAAATTGACTATTTTCATTAAATAGAAATTCGGTCATAACAACAAATATAGCAGTAAGTGCCAGAGACATTAGAATATCACGTGTTCCCATCCACGATATTGAAAAGATAAGTATTTGTCTTGCTATGTGGTTTTTGAGGTATTCTTCTTGTGTCTTACTTAATTCAATGGTAATATATTTCGAACCAATATTAAGCATAATCATTACTAAACCCGCAAAAAATTTGCTATTATTGAGAGATGCTAAATTTTCATTGATTTTTTGAATCATCTTATTTAATATAGTTTGATAAAATCTTTTATATCATATAATAGATTTTATCTTATGGTTTATTTAGGAATTGTCATATATGCTTTGTCTATTCCATAGTTGATTCCAAAGTAGACCGTTCAGACGAAGTTTTCAGATATCTGTCTAAATCAGTTGTATTTGTAGTTGTTACTGGTATTTTAAATTTCTTTAAAAGTTCTGTAAATCCAGAAAATCCTTCCTTGTCATAACTTTCACAATTTTTATCAGTCTGGCTTAATAATTCGAAACCTTCCTTTTCATCTTCATCTTCGCCTTCTTTACTCTCTTCTTCCTTTTTTTTAGACACTTTTTTCTTTGGTTTGTCTTTTTTAGGTTGGTCTTCTTCTTCTTCTTCTCCTTCCTCTTCTTCTACTTCTTCTTCTACTTCATCTTCTTCTTGTCCTTCAAATCCTTCAGTTGTAGTCTGGTGTAAAAGAGTAATCATTATTATTGCTAAAATAACAGCACTAACCTTGTCTAGCATTTGATATGTAACAAATATAAATATTATCCATGATAATTTTCCCACCGAATCTTCGACACTTTGGATTAAAAAGGACGGTGTTCTGTAAAACAAAGCAGTTAATATTGCTAGTAAAACTATATTTGCATATTTTTTCATTATATATAAATAAAAACAAATAAAAAATAATCTTCTTTTTTTATAAGTATGACAAGTCAATTAGGATTTTCTGAATTTATGTCCAATAACAAAAATATAGATCAAGAACCACGAAAAAGGAAGAATAAAACAATAAAAAAGAAGACACCACCAAGTAAAAAGGCAATGGAATTCCTAAATGCGATGGGGGATTCTAAACCTGAAGGAGAATGGGAAGATGAAGATAGTTTAGCGGATTTCAACCCTCCTCCTAACCCCACATTGACATCCCTCCCAAATGACAAGCGTGAAGAACCCGTTGATGAAGCTGTTTCTCCTGAAGCATTTAATAATATAAATGTTTCTGATGAAAAAATAAAACAGTATTATAATAATTATATACCATATTATGAAAATACTACCAATGTTCCAAATATTCATGGTTCAAAGGATGATTTAATGAAAAAGCTCAATTATATGATTCATTTATTAGAAGAAAATAAAGACGATAAAACAAACAATGTTACAGAAGAATTAATTTTATACATGTTTTTAGGAGTTTTTGTAATTTTTGTGGTGGATAGTTTCGCAAAAGCCGGCAAATATACAAGATAGATTTAACACGAGTTGGTCGTTATAAAATAACTATATCTTTAGCACTTACTGGTCTCATAGCATAATTATACATATAATAGTAGTATTTCGTAGTATGATATGGTGTCTGTTTAATGTTTTTAAGTAAATAATGTGTATCTGATATATTTTCCAATAATAAAATCTTATATTTATCAAATGTTTTTAAACGATCAATTGCTAAATAAAACCCTAACAAAAACCGGCTGTCATCTAGTTGGGATTTCAACTTTATACTTGAAAAACATTCTATTGAGTTGTCCCCATTGTATGAAGTATATATATCTCTGAAAAAGTAAAAAGCAAGGGGAACACCGTCTTCTATTAAACAAAACAGGTAAATATGTTTTTTCTTAATCAAGTAAATTAAATGTTCAAAATCATCCATAATAATACATTGAAACTTAGACAATGATGTATCTTTATAAGGGGACATGTGTTTCTTTAATATTGTTTGTAAATCGTATAACAAATTACAAGTATTGTCGGTTATCAATATACTAGTTAAATTATTTTGAGTAATAATAATTTTATCAAACGATTCTATGTTATAAAAATATGTATTGTAAATTGTTAAAGGAACAAACGGTCTGGAGATACCTTCATGTTTAAACATATATACAGCGGTTTTATGATTGTATCTCTCCCTTATGTAATGGTTTTGTATTAATTGTCCGGCAATATTTTTACCTCTATGTTTTTTATCTACGCATAAATTGTCAACATATCCGACTTTAAAGTTTACCCCTTGCTTTATAAAATCTTTGTAAGCTGATGTCATGCTACCTATTAAATCGCCATACAACTTATCATAATACAATGATACATTAGAAGGCATATTTCTACAAAATAAATTGTCAATTATATCATTATTTGTAGGTATATATTTCTCATAAGATTCTGTCATGTAATTATTGGTAATCAAGTTGATTAAATTTGATATTTCTTGCTTTGTTAATGTCTGGACATCCTTATAACTAATTGAACTAACAAGTTTACCTGAAACGAGAGGGAGAGATGTTTCTATAACACCTTTTGGGAAAATTAAGTTTCTAATATCATGATAATAGAAGATAGGTTGTCTGGACCAAAATGGATGAGCCAATTTAAAATAAATAACAAATAAAATATAAAAAACAGTGAGTCCTAGTGTCATATATTTTAATATCATAAATTTATTCATTATATGTAGTAATCAATAAATTTTTAAATAAACGACGAATCTATTCCGGTTTTTGAAGAAAATATAGGTACTGGTATTCGTATTGACATCCTACCATGTCTATTTTAGAATGCATAATAAAACCAGTATTTTTTGCCTTAGTTAGAATATCACGTTGGGATTCCATATAAAGCATATGTTCATTTTTTCTGGTATTTTTAGTAGAGTCGTCCTTAAATGTTTCGTAAAAGTAAGCCATATCATTTTTGCTATCTGTAACAAACGATGCCTTATATAAGAAGTCTTTAAACTTAACAACAGATTTAGTAAGACGAGACTTTGCATACTTCTGAGCATTCACTAAAGAAAGAGGATTCGCTGCATTTAAAATCGGATCAAACTTATCACGATTTACCAAATGAACAATTAATTTACCACCTGGTTTTAACCAATGAAAACAATTTTTAAAGAATTTTGCCTTATCTTCGACGCTGTATATAGTGAAATATAAACAAATAATATGACTTGTGCTTCCATATTGGAAATTGGAGGAATCTAACATGTCACCCACCTTAAAATCTGATTTAGGATACTCTTGCTTTGCCAAATTAATCATACTAGGAGATATGTCTAATCCAGTTGTTTTAATGCCTTTTTCTGTATAATAGTTAACATGATGCCCTCTGCCACATCCTAAATCAACTACTGTTGAATTGTTATCAATACCGCCACTTCTTTTAAGGTGTACTACTTCATAATCGTTTTTAAGATCGTCGTACACTAAATCATCGTATATAGAACAATAAAAATCGTCGTATACATCGTTACCTTTTTTAACCATAAACTCACTTGCTTGTTCAAATCCTTCCTTTTTATTAAACATATAAGAAGTAATTACAAAAGCAATAATCAATAAAATAAGTAGTTTTTGAATTAGAGGCATTTTAATAAATAGTTTAGGAAGTTTTTTAAATGATTTAAATATTTTATTAAAAAATTTAATAAATGAATTAGCCATGTATATGTATTATTGGTATTTTTTTTATATGAAATGTAATTATTAATGAATGAAAATCATATTAACGATAAAAGAGTGCAAAAAGAGTTTTCAGGTATAACATTTTCACAATTTAAAAAAAGCGATGTAAAGCGACAATTGATAAATGCTGTTTTGTATAATAAGTTGGAAGAAGCATGTTATTGGAGTGCTGAATATATTTGTAGCGGGCATTACATTGATTTATGGGAAATAATAATTCTTTTATTAGGGAAACATATCCATATAGGGAATCCTAAAATATCGATCTATCTAGATTTAAGACTTAATTTTTTCAAGGATATGCTAAATAACGGTTATATCGAAAATGAAATTAAAATGCGTAACAATCAGAAAATAAGAGAAATGTTCGCCGAAATAATGTGTGTTATGTGTTTGTCTAGAAAGAAAAACTCGTTTGATGTCCCAAAAATACCAAGTGAAGAGTATAATATATTGAGAATTTCATATAAATTAGAAGCAGATAGTTTAGATTATGGACATTCTAATATTCATAAAGAAGATCCGAAAGAATTGTTTATTGCTGTAAATGAGCTATCATACAACTTAAGTAACAAAGTAAAAAACATGACTAAATGTATATACTGGATAGAATGGATATTGGGATTTGAAGCATTGTCAAAGAGGGAAAATAAGTTGATGTTTTATGGGACTAGAAGAGTATATAATGTTCCTAATCAATTCCAAACAGATATTGTGTGGATTATATGGGATTTAATTATAAAAGTTGCCAAGAAAAAGGGGAAAGGTATGTATAAAATAATATCTTCTATCAATAAATTATTCTGTTTAAAGTATTCGTCTGGTGTAAAAAGAAAAAGGAAATATTTAATGTTTTATAGCATTGCGCTATTAACTGAATACGTTGATAACTCTGTTAAAATAATTAATAATCCAGAATTAATAGAACAGCTTAAAAAAAAAATAAATATTATTTACAAACAAATAAAGGTTAACGAAATAACACCAAAAACAGATTATTTATTTAACAATAGTTATAATTCTGGTAATTTAGAAAAAACAATAGAACGATTGGAAAAAATGAATAGTTTAACGAATTTAATACCGCGTTCATAAAAAAAAATATTTATTTAGTATATAATGCCTTATAGACCTAGATATTACAAAGCTAAACGAGCAGATGATGGAACCACTGGTGGTAACATGAAATCTGGTGTACCCACGCGTGTTGGTAAAAGTCCATACGTTATGCGTTTGATCATTAATCGAGCGGATGATAAATGTGGATGTTAAATTAAAATTTGACACTAATATGTCATTTGAAGATTATTTCATAATAAATATATTGTAAAGTACTATATTTGTTATAAGTTTATTTATTTTATGTGACCTATTTGTATATGGAAAATAATATTAGTGATGTTATCACGCCATCTTTATCCCCATCAGCCAATATCACAAATACAAATATTTCTGGTAAAAGCGCATGGTTTTACATTAGAATAATATTTATGGTTTTGTTTTTAGCATTAATGGGATTAAACATATTTACTTATTTATCAGAAGGAACCGATGTATTTGGCAAATATTTAGGTATATCTCTTTTAAAAGGAGCTGAAGGAACAAAGAAAACTCTGGCAACAACATCCACTGGTGGTAAAATAGCATTGGATGTAGCTGAAGGCAGTGTGCGACAGTTAATTAATATACCAGAAGATGGAATTAGACAGAAATTAAACCAAGGCCAAAAATACAAACCCGTTAGCGGTAGCCGAACCGTAAACGCATCTACTAACAACACTATTAAAAATAAAAAAAATGCGTTTTGTTATATAGGAAGTGATAATGGAAACAGACGATGTGTTGAAATAGGCAAAGAAGATGTATGCGAATCTAACAAAGTGTTTCCATCAATGCAACTATGTATTAATCCTCATATACGGTAAATATAAACATATTGTTAAATATAAGCAAAGTCACCGGTCCCCTGTCTTTTTATATGATTTAATTCTAATTTATCTTCATTTGATTTATTACATTTTTCTTTAACTTCTATATCTAGTTCAGTTAGAATTATATCCAATTTATCATTTATTTTGTCAAATTTATCGTTAATTTCACTAAGTTTTTCTTCCAACCGTTTAATAACCTTTTTATTATTAAATGATTCTTCAACAAATATACTATATATTGACATATACTCTAATTTACAATATTAAACTGTTTTATTATACTAAATATAACTCATTTAGTTATAGTTATACATTTAATTGATTTATTCCTTTGGTAAATACCATCTCATGGAAAGGTATGGAGGGTTGATCGACATTGAATCGCCCCCGGCAGCCTTAAGATTCGCGCCTTTCTTTACAATATTTGCGACTTCTACACCCGTAATCGCGCGATTAAAGTAACGAAGATTAGAAATTAAACCATCAAACCCTTGCTGGTTTGTTATGTAAACATTACCATAGTTTTGTTTGGGAGGAGAACCTTCAAATATATGCCGATGAACAATATTATTATTTATGTATACATCTAAATTTTTATGTTTTACTCGAATAGTAACATTAATCCATTTTTGGAGAGGAATGTTTGGTATGCTAATATCAGCTGATTTTGGATTTTCAAATGAACTCATAATTACTCTTAGTTCACCGCCGTTATTACCGGGATTTTTTCGAATATATAGTCCAGGACCGTTGTCGAGTTTACTTATTTTATCAGAACCGATGCTGGAATAACCTTTATGAAATATATGTTGATAATTGCCATTGGGACTAAGTGATTCTATAAATAACCATGTATTCCATGTAAATTCGATACCGCCAGTTTCATTTTTAGAACGCATAATTGTTACCGAACCACTGTCTTTCGGATGTTGATTAATTATAATAGGCTGATTCCCTCGTTTCAAACCGTTAATTAAAATAGGATTTGGTGATGGGGAAAAATAAGATTGCATAATAGTTGTTGCTAATCGCAGAACAAATGTAAAAGCAATCAATACCAGCAATAAAAATGCTATTTTTGCAATAGCAGAGTTGGATTCCAAAAAATCAGCCGTTCCAGATACATAGCGATTGTTCCTAAATGAATCAAAAACCTCACTTGTAGTTTGTTTCAAGTTACCTACAGCAGATGTTAGTGCTTCTCCTGTATTTTTTGCCAAGTCTTTGGCATTGTTAATTGGATTTATATTGCCTATATTTTGTATTGGATTTGCGGTTGCTTCATATGACATCTGTATTTATATATAATATTATAAGAAATTAACATATTTAAAAAATTAATTTCTTATATAGATTTAGTATTGTATTACAAAATAATACTACTTTTTTCTTGATTGTCTTGTAAAAAGGCGAATTTAAGCTTAAAGCGGTTAAAAAAGTCACCTAACATACCAGAACCATACCCTTCCTTGTAGAGTTGGTATGCTTCGCGTGTATTAATCGCATTAGGATAGTAATTGACCTTGGATAAATATCCAGCAAATCCATGTTCGCCGGTGGATTCGCCGCTTTCATTTGGTGTAATTAAAATATTAGTATCTTCTACAGCAGCAACCTGTTTGGGTAATATATGTGTTTTTACCAACTTTCCGTCTAAGTAAATATCTACAGAACTTCCCGATTTTGTCATAATAACGTGATTCCATTTCTGAAGAGGAATTGTATTTACGACAATATCACTGTGTGTATAATTTCCACCTTCCTCCATGGATACTTTAAAATGTATGTTATTTTGATTTTTTCCTAAACTTATTTCTGGAAACACCTTTTCTTTATCTCCGATTTTTTTAGATCGCTTTAATACAACCTTTTTATCGCTATAGCGGTAGTTGTAATCATTAATATAAATCCAAAACGCATAAGTATAATCTACACTTTTACTTACAGATAACTTTTCAGAAGGAATTGAATGGGATTGCTTTCCATTGTGCATGGTTACTAAATCGTTTTTACTTTTATCTGCAAAAACAGATGTATAAAAAATGTATAAAACAATAACAATTATTGCTCCAAATAAGATTCTTTTGAAGTCCATAGTATAATTATTGGTTAGAAAATTATAATATGATTATTTATACTTTTAAAATATTGGACACGACAGGAGGACTTTTGTTTTTTAAAAAGTTATAATTAGCTATAATTTTATCCTTCGTTAAATAGTTTTTATAATACAAAATGTTTGCGATACCTCCACTTATTCCATTTTCTTCTCCTATAGTTATGTTATTGTATTTAAATTCCTCCATTCCGCCTTGAAAACTGTTGATCATTTCACCATTCACAAACAAGTCATATGTTCCATCTATATAATTAATAACAATATTGTTCCATTTCTGCATTTTTAAATTAGGTAAAGTGTACTCTTGTTGAGTTTCCTCAGACGATCCCATTACAAACTTTAGTACACTGTAAGGATAATTGTATTGTATTTGAGAATGATGGACATTCGGGTATACTTTGTTTGTATTTATATTCTTTAACTTATAAACATAATCATTGTCTATTATCTTAGAACTTAATACAGTTGTATATATCATTTCATCGTTGTCGCCTTTATTGAATTTTACAACCTCCTTATTTGGTATTTTATTGTAAACCGGGCAATACATTATTTGAGGTCTTCCATCAAAATTAATAATATTATTACATTGTTTTATACTGCCAGATTGAGGGTGTACAAATACCCAAAATGATAATCCATACGAATAATTTGTTTGATTTGCTATGTTAGTAAATATATTGATTTTATCGACTGAAGTGGGCGTTGTTGTTGTTTTAAGAGAAACTGGTTTCATTTGTAAGACGATCGCGTCTTTAATTGCCTTCATATCATGCGTTCTTGTATCATCAGACTCGCTACTCGTTTCCACAAGCTTTTCCTTTGGGGAAATTTCTGTTTTTAATCCTGCTATTTCTTGTTCTAATGCTATAATTTCTTCATGGTATTTAGTTAAATAATTTATATTTTCATTTATTATTTTATCACAATTTTCTTTTTCTTGACCTTTATAACAAAATTCAAGTTCAATTAACCGAAGTTTCACTAATTCTTTATCACCGGTCAATAGACTTGATAATTCAATCCAAGTATCTTCTACGCCTTGTTTATTCATATTTATAACATTTTCGCTATTCGATTTTCTAAAAAATGATTTCTTTTTTTTAAATATTTTTTTCTGTAGGTCTTCTTTGCGTTGTATATTGATTTTTAATATTTCATTCAACTCGTCAGCATTAGATTTCGTATTAGTTAAATTAAAATAAAGGTTACGATCAACCGATGGTATAACAAAATAGAGTAAAATAATAACCAATTCAACTAGTAATACAGTGTATACAAAGCTAGGGGTATTTTGAACTTGTTGTGTTATCCAACTTAACGCAATAGATATAATACACGGTATAATGAAAATCAAATTAAATATCAAAAGAAATGGCTTAAATTGTTTTATTTTTTCAAATAAAGGCGAATTTACAATTAAAGTGTATAAAGCAAACATGCCAATTATACCAATAATTATTCCGAATGTTCTAAAAGTTATTATAGCGGATTTCTCTGATTGAAGAGATACTCCTGCCGCAATCGCTAATCCCAATAAAACCATTACAATACTAGCAATCTTAAGTCTATTGTCGTATAAAATATTTTTAATATTTATCAACTGAGATATCATATCACCCGCGTCGGCGTTAAAAAATCCATCACTGTTCTTAAGTCGTATGTAAAAAAATCCTGAAAATAATGCAAGTAATAGAGATAATACAATTGCCCAAATCATATTCCCTTTAGTATAAGGAGAATTAATCGCAGTAACAAATACAACTGTTAATCCTACGACAATGCCTATACCCAATATGAACATTATTGAACTTAAACGATGCTTTGTATTGCTATCGTTGTCTTTATAAATTACATGAAAATGTAAAAATTCATTTAAAAAAGTTAAAATTTTAGATTTTTTAAACATATCATTATTGGTGGTATCATTTATTTTTCCAGTGAACCAGTCGCCAAAATTGCTGATAAAATTTGCTAGAAGCTTCCAGTTTGTTTCTCCCCATTTTTTAATATTATCCCTCAATGATTTATTTAATGCGAGAATAAAGGCAATAACACTTCCTATTGCGGAAAGTGAAACAATTGTAATTGTTCTTTCTTCCTTCTTTTTCTGTATTTTTAACTCATATTCTGTTTTACTTTCTTTTTTTGATTCAGTCATAAATTTATTGTATTTTATATATTATTTATATTAAATAATCTATAAAACAACCACTATAAGCAATCCTTAAAGACGACTCATTACACCTTTTTTTGCGTGACATCTTCTACATACGGCTGCTAAATTACTTACATGATTTGACCCTCCATATTGTAAATCAACTTTATGATCTACTTCAAAAGTTTCGTCCAACTGTTCACTACAATATCCACATTTCCAGCCTTGTTGGGATGCTACATATTTTTTTTTTGTTTCGCTAACACTCCGTTTTGTGTTCCCAAACCCGGAATTCATCATTCGTTTGGTTTGTGGGGTACTTGTCAAGTTTTCAATGATTTTATTAGAATTCGTTAAATCAAATATAGGAGTTATCATGTCACGTGTATTCGGATCAATCGGCAAATACTTTACAATATTGGAACCGTGATACAATAATTTTTGAGATGATACTGGATATTTTTTGATAAACACATACAAACTTAATCCAACAAAACCGATAGTTGCTATTTTAAAGTATTTTTTTTTAGTTAAAAACCATTTGGAGTATTCGCCATCATGGTATGTATCAAAAATTAATAAAACTGTTATGATAAAAATCCATTTGTCTATTCCCATTATATAAATGGTGATATTTTATATGTATTATTTGTTGTATAAATAAGCAGCAGTTCCCATAATTGTCAATACTATAATCATTTGGATAACTTTTCTTTTTAAATTATAATAGTCATGATCTTGTTCATTTGATGGTTTATAATTATCATAATACTTTTCTAAACTTGCTTGAAATGTTTCCGTTTCCATATTTTCTTCTTTTTGTATTCTGTTAAATATATAATGAACCCATTTCATAAATGATAACCTAGATTCTAAATATGGTGTTACGGGATAAGTATCAATCGTTTTAATAAAATCGTTTCCAAATGGTTTCATAGGGATAAAAAGAGGAAGATTTTGAATAAAATCATAATATTTTTTTTTAGCAACATCATTTGGATGTTTGGGATAATTTAAAGCTATTGTCATCATAAAAAATTTAATATGCGGCAACCAAACATGTTTATTTAAACTCATTTATATAGGAAATGATATAAAAATAAAGCATTTTAAACATATAGAAGAAATGAATAATAACACTAAAAATTTATTTTGTACTAATTGTGGAAAATCGGGACATCATTTCAGATCATGTAAAAAACCTATTACTAGTTCTGGTATTATTTGTTTTCGTAAAAAAAACCATAAAGTAGAATATTTATTGATTTGTAGAAAAGATACATTGGGATTTGTAGAATTTATGAGAGGAAAATATCCAATGTATCATAAATCATATATTATTAATTTAATAAATGAAATGACAATACAAGAAAAAAATGGATTATTAAATAAATCATTTGATGAATTATGGTATGCTTTATGGGGTGATTTTATAAATACAAAATATTCGACCGAAGGGAAAACCTCAAAATCAAAGTTTAATCATATAAAAGAAGGTGTAAATATACATAATACAGATTATTTCAATTTAAAAGAATTAATAGGAAAAAGCAATACTTGTTGGACAGAACCAGAATGGGGATTTCCGAAAGGAAGACGAGAATATTATGAAACAGATGTTGATTGTAGTAAAAGAGAATTTCAAGAAGAAACGGGTATATCCAGCAATAAACTAGATATGGTATTAAATATAATTCCATATGAAGAAACGTTTATGGGTTCAAATTATAAAACATACAAACATAAATATTATTTAGCTTATATGAAAGAATCAGATAATACTTCAAATTTTCAACGGTCTGAAGTAAGTAATATGAAATGGCTTAGTTATGAGAAATCATTAAAGCATATTCGCCCGTGTAATACTGAATTGAGAAATATTCTTGAAAAAGTAAACATATTAATTAAAGATTATAGTTTAACATAAATATGTCATTGTATATATATTAATATGGAACATAATTTATATCCACATATTGAATCAAGTGAATTCAATAAAAAAATAACATTAAAAAAAGAGTTTCAAACAACAACGATGAAGGGGTATACAAAAGAAGAGTATAAAAATATTGTAAAAGTTGCTGATAAGTTGTGTAATGTAAAAGATTTTGAACTTAATAATCATCAACAGTTTGTTAGAAACTTCTTGTCGTTCGAAACGCCATACAATAGTTTGTTATTGTATCATGGATTAGGTACTGGAAAAACATGCTCTTCTATTTCAATAACAGAAGAAACTAGAAAGTATATGAAATTAATGGGATACACCAAGAAAATTATCGTTATCGCTAGTCCAGTAGTTCAGGAAAATTATAAACTACAGTTGTTTGATGAACGGAAATTAAAATTAGTCGATGGGTATTGGAATATTAAAGCATGCACCGGGAATAAGTTCATTGAAGAAGTCAATCCAATGTTTACTAAAAATGTCTCACGAGAAAAGGTTATTAAACAAATCAATAAAATTATTAAGAATTGGTATCAGTTTATGGGTTATTTAGAATTCTCGAATTACATAACTTCTATTATAAAAAAGGCAAACATAACCCTCAGCGACACGGAATTAAAAGATAGAAATAAAATAGAAATAATAGAAAAAGAATTTTCAAATCGAGTTATTGTAATAGATGAAGTTCATAACATTCGAACAGGAGATAAAATGAAGCGTACATCAGCACATTTCTTGAATTTAGTAAAGTACGCAAAGGATACTAAACTAATATTATTAACTGCTACTCCAATGTACAATGATCATAAGGAAATTGTATGGTTATTAAATTTGATGAATTTAAATGATGGTAGATATATGTTAAAAGAAAATGATATCTTTGATAAGAAAGGTAATTTAAAAGTTGATAAAACTGGAAAAGAAATTGGCAAAGAAATTTTAATACGTAAAAGTACCGGATATTTTAGTTATGTAAAAGGCGGTAACCCGTTTACATTTCCTTTCCATATTATGCCGGAAGTATCAAAACGAAATCAATCGTTGCGTTTGTTATCTAATAGTAAGGAATGGAAATACCCGACAAACCAAATAAATGGATTGCAAATCGATATACCTATTCAATATATTGATTTATTTATTAATAATATATCAAATACGCTACAAGGTCGCGCGTACGAATTGTTAGTAACTCGTTTAATAAATGATAATCCAGTATTAAAAAAGAAGAATAAAGGAATTCAATATACTATAATCGATGGGCCTCTTCAACTATTGAACATGGTATATCCCAATAAGAGTTTAACATCGAATAAAAATAATGTAGATGTAAGATCATTGGATAAAATGTATGGAAAAGAAGGATTAATGAGGGTTATGAACCGCGGAGATAACAAACGGGGTTATAGGTATAAAACATCTACTGTTGAAAAATACGGTCGTATTTTTGCAGAGAAAAATATTAAAACCTATAGCAGCAAAATCCATAATATTATTACCGAAATTAAAAAGTCCAAAGGCATTGTTATGATATATTCACAGTTTATTGAAGGAGGATGTGTCCCGATTGCTCTTGCGTTGGAAGAATTGGGTCTGTTAAGATTAAACGGAAAAAACCTGTTTAAAGAACAATCATCTACTTATTTTAAGTTTAAGAATGAGCGAAGTAAAACATTTCGCGGGACATACGCAATGATAACCGGTGACCCAACTATCTCTCCCAATAACAAAAATGAATTAAAAGAAATTACGAATGGTAAAAATAAGTATGGTGAATTTGTAAAGGTTGTTATTATCTCAAAAGCTGGTTCAGAGGGACTTGATTTTAAAAATATTAGACAAATGCACTTAATGGAACCATGGTACAATTTAAACAGGACGAAACAGATTATTGGCAGAGGAGTTAGAAATCTCAGTCATTGTATGTTACCTTTTAAAGAAAGAAATGTGGAAATATTTTTATACGGAACCCAAATAGACGATGAAAATAAAACAGAGGCTATCGATTTATACATGTATCGATTGGCAGAGCAGAAAGCAATGAAAATCAATGAAATTTCACAAATATTAAAGGGAAACGCATTGGATTGTGTCTTAAATAAAAGTCAGATTATAGAACATAATAAAACTGTAGAAATTGAACTTTCAAGTGGAATGACGCTGAAAAATTTCGATATAATATCAAAAGATTATAGTTTTGCTTGTGAAATAGGAAAATGCAAATATACTTGCAATTTAGATAAAGACCCAACATTTAACGAAACAGATGTCGATGTTTCAAGCTATAATGATTATTTTATTATCTTGAATTTAGATGTGTTATTGAAAAAAATAAAGTTTATATTTGCGAATGGCTATATTTACAATAAAACACAACTATTTCTCCTTATAAATCAATATAAGAAATATTCAGATGAAGAAATATACATTGCCTTGGATATTTTGATTAATAATAAAAACGAGTATTTAAAAGACATGTTAGAACGTCCTGGTAAATTAGTGAATATTGGCGATTATTACATGTTCCAGCCTATGGAATTGTATAATAAAAAGATACCATTATTACACAGAAAACAACCAGTTGCATATGAAAACGATAAAATCAAATTTAATATCCCAAAAATGGTATACAACAAAAAAAACAATGATTTTTCAATTATAGATAATCTAATATCCAATTTCAATTATTTAATGGGCGATGATAAAATATTGACAACTCCAAATAAATTGGAAATGAAAAAATATAAGGAGGTTATTAAAAAAATAAACGAATATATGGGGATAGAAGTTATAACATTGGCAACATATGTAATACATCATTTATTAGAAGAACTAGGATACACTTCAAAAAAACGCGTTTTATTAAACTATAATACAATTACTGATGTTAAAATACTTAAGTTATTTGATAGTTATTATGATAAATATTTTATTGGAAGAATAAATAATGATCGAATAATTGCGCTACCCAATGAAAAAAATTCAATCCGAAAATATAATTTTTTTATCAATCAAACAGACGAATCTGGTAAATCTATATGGATAGAAGATATAAAGCGATTATCAATGTTAACCAAAAAACTAATTAATACATTTAAGATAACCAATTGGAAAGAAAAATTACTATTAAAAGATGGGAAAGAAAAAACAATTCATTTTTATGATACATTCAGAGATAGAATAGTTAGTAAAATCAAAGAATTGGGAGATAATACAAATAGTAGTGGTAAACAATGTAATGTTGGTCAAAGTAAAAATATAATAGAAGATAAGTTAAGAATATTAGAAAATATCGTTAAAGGAAAATTAAAGAATAATGTATCGCCTTCAAGTTCAAAAATATCTAGCTTAAAAAGCATGTGTATTGCGACAATGTTATATTCGTATTATTTAACATATGAACATGGTGAAAAATACAATTATAATTTACTTGAAGGATTTTTATATGATGTTTATCTTTTACCAAAAATAAATAAAAATAAGCAAGACAAGGCGGGAAATACATTATTTTTAATTTAGAAAAATTGATTTAATAATATTAATATTGTAAAAATATAAAAATTTATATTTATACTATATAATGAAGTCTGCGAAAACTATTAAAAAGGGTTCTATTTATACAAAATCTATATTAGTTAGAAAAATCCATGTAGAGTTTAAATTCGTAAATAATTATTTAAAAGATCATATATCTGCTCGTTTAAAGGAAGATTTTGAAGGAAAATGTTGTAAAGAAGGATATTTGAAAAAAAACTCAATCAAAATTGTAACTAAAAGTTCAGGTGTAATTAAAGGTAACCAAATCGTATTTGATGTTTCATTCGAATGTTTAATATGTCATCCATTTGAAAATATGAAAATCAAGTGTATTGTCAAAAATGTAACGCGCGCTGGTATTAGAGCAGTATATTACAAAGAGGAAGAAAACCCCATTATATTATTCATTGCCAGAGAGCATAATATTAAAAACGATCATTTTAACCAAATAAAGCAAGACGATATTATTGTATCGAAAGTTATAGGAATCCGTTATAAATTAAACGATACGCATGTATCTGTTATCGGAGAATTATCAAATAATAAAAAAATCAAAAGAAATACGACAAAAAAAAACACAATCTAAATAAACTAATACTTAATATAATAAATATAAACATGTTTTAATATATAAAATTATATGATAAATATGAGTGTTGTAGAAACGAAACCGGAAAATAGTGACACATTCAATACCGAACAGTTGAAAAAATTTAAAAAAATTATTGAAAAAAAAGACCAAATACATCATAAGAAGATACTAGAAATTATTATAAGACATGATATTAGTTTTTCTGAAAATAATAATGGAGTTTTTTTATCATTAAATAAGTTACCGTTTGCAACTATAAAAGATATTGAAGATTATTTAAAATATATAGACGAACAAGAATCAATGTTGGATTCAATTGACAATACACAAGATGTATTCGAGAAAGAATACTTTAATAAAACAACATAAACCTTTTTGCGTATGTATATATACCATGAATTACAAATTCAATAAATATTCTCGCAATACAAATAACCGATCGAAATATAAAAATAGCAATAATATCGCAAATACTCCATCGGAAAATGAGATTGAAAATTTATTAATAAACCTTAATAAATATTCACTGACTAACAAAAATATTATAAATTCGGTTTGTATTATTGAACAAATTAAGGATAACTCTATACAGACGGATGAAATAAAAGTTACAAAAAAGAAAAAGGATTTTTTTTACCCACCGTTAGATTGCAAGGATACATTATTATGGTGTTGGATATTACATCATTATGGAATGCATGAATATGAATTAAATAAAAATAACTTATATAATTACGAAACAAATAGAAAATTTGAATATGTAACTGATATCAGGGGGAACAAGCCGTTGCTAAAAATGTTAAAATTAAATCGTAACCATTTAGAGGAAAAATTATTGGATGATAATGGTATTGATTTAGGTTTATTTACATTTATTTGCTTGGCTCATAAGTATAATGTAATTTATACGGACAGTTTTATGTATTATGAATACATCGACGAATTTAATAGTGATTTTATAATGATAAACAAGCGAAACAATAAATACGGGCTATATATTAAAAATAAAATAACCAAAGATATGACTGATTATTTTAAAAAGGACAAATGGGTAGTTGATTCTATTACAAAACCGCTTCGATCTATAGGTAGTTATAAATCATCTGAAATTAAAGAAATTTGTAATCTATTAAAAATAAACACAATGAAAACGGAGAAAAAATCTTTTACTAAAAATGAGCTATATGAGAAAATCAAGCAACTTATTATGTGATAATATGACTTACGCCTTACATGAAACATTTATTTTGCGCTAGAATAATTAAGTATTTTAACGTATAAAATTGAAAAATATAAATTTAATAGTTATGATATTAAATTTATATATAATTTATATATATTAATGAGTAAAAATAATTTCTCAAAATCGTTAATCGAATATCTAAGATTATATACATTATCGAGTCAGGATACTGATGAATTAGAACTACGATTCGGTACAAATTACAGTAACAAGATTACTCGAATTGATTTTGATAATGTTATAAAAAAACTGAAGGTAAACAACTATACATGCGTGTCACCAAATGGCAAATATCATTTAAATATACAAAACGAATTTTTAGATGAACGTTCCGGCCGACTTCGGATGTCCAATATTAGAACAGAAATTAAAGGACTGATGAATATAAAAAAATACTGTAAGAAAAACACATTTAATTTAGAAATACCAGAACAATATGTTTCCTTTCTACAAAAACAAATTAAAGAATCTACGGGAAAAACGCGTTTGGTTGCGTTAGATAACAAAGATTACGAGTTTCGTGTAAACTATAAAAGTGAAAATAGACTGGCAAGTGAATATCCATTGGTTAGAAATATGTTGAACAATTGGAATAATACTAAAAAAACATTTCGCTTGATTAAAAGGTTTACATTTAAGAAAGAAGGATGTCCGTTCAAATTTGATTTAAGTGTATTAAGAACATCTAAATGGGATTACCAATCGCGCAAGTATATAACAGAATCAACCGTTCAAAAATCGAATTTATTTAATAACATGGAAACTTATGAAATCGAAATCGAATTTGTAAACGACGATGCGAAATCAATGATGCATTTAGACTTAAAAAAGGAATTAACTAAAGGAATTAAATTAGTACTTTCCGGATTACAACAGACTAACTTTCCAATATCTTATACAGAACAAAAAGCCGTCGTATACAATTTTGTTAAATTAACCAGCAATAGCACAAATGAATACTTATTTGTTAATGATAAAAAAGGACATAATATGAGGAAGAACCGAAAAAACTTTATTGGCCCGTCTTCTATTACACTTGAAACAGAAAACGCTGCTCCTAACATAGAAGATCTAAACGTTCCGAACATCCATGCCCCGTACACTGTGACCGACAAAGCGGATGGAACGAGAAAGTTACTTTATATTGGACAAAAAGGCAAGATTTATATGGTAGATATAAATATGAATGTTCAGTATACGGGACTATTAACAAAAGATAATGCTTATTATAATAGTGTTTTGGACGGAGAACATATTATTCATGATAAATATGGAAAATACTTAAATTTATATATGTGTTTTGATATTTATTTTAAAAAAGGGGAAGATTATCGATATTATCCCCTTATTTATCGCGATAATTTAAAGTTTGATGATAAAAAATATAATACAGGGCTATCTAGATTGGAGGTTTTAAATAAATTTGTAAAAGGAATAACATTATTGTCTATTGTAAAAGATAAAAAACCACCCATGGATATTAAAGTTAAAACCTTTTATTCAAATCGAAATGCTAAAAATGAAAAAATACATTTGTTTCGTTCATGTAAAGAACTATTAGATGGTATGGAAGACGGTTCGATGTTTGATTATGAAACGGATGGATTGATATTTACACCAATAGATAAATCAGTTGGAAGTAGTCAGTTAGGTGTATTAGGATTCCAAAAAACTTGGAAACATAGTTTTAAATGGAAACCTCCCCAATACAATACAATAGACTTCTTGATAGTTACAAAAAAAACAGAAACCGGTCGAGACAAAATAAAACACATATTTCAAGAAGGCAATGATATGGCAAATAG
>Ga0257110_1000080_pt1 | contig 51927 bp, 39 predicted proteins | sample LP_taG_7_FD_190184 | JGI IMG/M metagenome (GOLD analysis project Ga0257110, IMG submission 190184) | Marine microbial communities from Northeast Subartic Pacific Ocean, Canada - LP_J_2015_P26_10m | ecosystem: Environmental > Aquatic > Marine > Oceanic | place: Canada: Northeast Subartic Pacific...
GTGAGTATGGTGCTAACGACACACTAAGACACAAAAAAGCACCTGCCAATATGCTGTGGGTGGCTGACAGGCGGCTCAATCCCACCGTTCGGGACGCTATTTAGGCTGAAAATGCTTTGGCACAGGCCGGGCGTGCCAGCAGGCGCGCTGCATAAGCGCTGAGCAGTGGAAACGCCTCTTCAGTAATGATGCCCAAGCGCTGAGACATAATGCAGGCATGGCCCAGCATGGTGTCAGCGGCGGAAAAATCGCCGATCAAATAGTCTTTGCCCACCATTGCCGCCTCTACCGGTAACCACGATTTAGCCAGCAGCCTCTCTGCCTGCCCGCGCACTGTTTCGTCCTGGCGATCCGGGGGTAGTAGCAAGGTATGCACGATGATGGTGTTGATCGGTGGCATCACCATCCCCTCGCAGTAATGAAACCATTGCAGATACTCGGGAAAACGAGGATCTTCAGGAACCGGTTTAAGGCCCCCATTTTTATGTCGCTCTAAAATGTATTCAGCAATGGCACCCGATTCGTAAATCGAAATGTCATCATCCTCCAACACGGGAATCCGACCCAGCGGGTGACGCGCTCTGTGCTCGTCCGACTTCAGGTCTTTGGGACTGAAATCCATGCGATTCAACTGGTAGGTCAAACCCAGCTCCTCCAATAACCAAAGGCTGCGGCTCGCTCTGCTATTGGGTGCAAAATGTAGGGTCAACATAACTCACTCTCCCACTCTAAAAAAAGGTAACGCGCATTTAAAAAATAATGGCACTTATCATGACAAAAGTACACCGTGCCACCCAATATCTCGCGCAAACTAACCCTCATCCACCGATTCCATAAACGGCAGCAACGCTGATGCCCGTTCGTCACGCTCGATCAGTCGAACACCCAAGCCAATCAAGCGCACGGGCCGCTTTTGGCGTTCCCAGCCCTCCAGCAGCAGCTTTTGATAGTCTGATTCGACCGCTTTAGTCCCCACTCGCTCCACCGTTGTTGTTGTGAAGTCATTGAACTTTAACTTCACAAATGCCTTGTCAATCAGGTCCCACGCTTTGGCCGATTCAATGCGCTCCATTAGGCTGACATACAGTTGTTCGATAATCGGTGACCAATCTTGAGGGCCTATCACGTCCTCTACAAAGGTCCGCTCAACGCTGACTGACTTTCTGACCCGACTGGGTTGCACAGGACGTTCGTCCCGGCCCCTGGCTCGCTCATGCAGGACCACGCCAAATTTGCCAAAACGACGGCGTAGGTCGTGCAAATTCCAGCCTTGGATATCAGCACAGGTGCGAAGCCCATAACGATGCAGTTTTTCCGCCGTGACGGCCCCCACCCCCGGAATTCGCTTTACCGGCAATGCTGCCACGAAACGATCCACCTCGTGGGGCGGTACCACCGTTAAGCCATCTGGCTTTTTCCAATCTGATGCCACTTTGGCGATAAATTTATTGATCGATACCCCTGCCGACACGGTGATAGAGAGCTCGGTAAAAACACGCTCGCGAATCGTCTTCGCGATCTGCGTTGCAGTAAGCTGAGGGTGGGTGATTTCGGTGACATCAAGATAGGCTTCATCCAAGGAGAGCGGCTCAATGATGTCAGTGAATTCAGCGAAGACACGCCGCATGACCTTTGACGCCTCTCGATATTTGAACATTTGTGGCGGTACCACCACTAAATGAGGACAAAGCCGCATCGCTCTGGCGGTCGGCATCGCCGAGCGAACCCCGTAGGCGCGAGCATCATAATTACAAGTGGTTAAAACCCCTCGGCGCTCTGCACTACCGCCCACTGCCATCGGAATATCGCGAAGCTCGGGCCGGTCTCGCATTTCAATCGCGGCATAAAAGCAATCAGCATCGATGTGGATAATTTTGCGTTGCATGGCCGCAGAGTACACCGAAAGGCCCACTCTTTACCTATCCCAAGAATTCCCGCAGGCTAGCCCACTGTTATTTAATAGGGCCCGACAATGACCCCCAAATCTCCTTTGGCTGAGGCGTCTAGTGCCAATCTACTCTCCGATTCACAAGCGATTGAACGCATTTTTCAGCATATCGATAACCGGACGACCGACGTGGGCGCTACCGTCTGGCGAGAACCGGTTGAACACTATTTTGATCAAGCACGCTTTGATGCTGAATGTGCACTGATACGGAGATTACCCTCGGCTTTTTGCCCCTCTTCGGCACTCCCAGAGGCCGGTAGTTACATTGCAAGAAACGCCGCAGGGAAACCGCTCTTGGTCGTGCGCGGGGTGGATGGGAAAGTGCGCGCTTTTATCAATGCCTGTCGCCATCGCGGCATGCAAGTCGCGGCAGGTAGCGGCTGTGCCCGCGCCTTTTCCTGTCCCTATCATGCTTGGACCTATGGCCTAGATGGGCGACTCAAAGGCATTCCAGGCCAACAGGGATTCCCCGATCTCGATAGAGATCAACACGGCCTCGTCGCCGTTTCCGCCATCGAGGCAGGGGGGATTGTGTATATCCAGCAAGAAGGTGACATGGCCACCGAACCACCACCCCATACCCTTAACTATTTTTCTGAAGATCAACGCATCTTTGGTCAGCGGGAGCTGACTGACGCCGCAAATTGGAAACTCCTGTATGAGACCTTGATGGAGGGTTACCATATTAAGTCGCTGCATCAGGAATCGTTTTATCCCTATGGTTTCGATAACCTAAACTTGGTTGAAACCTTCGGCCCTCATTCTCGTGTCATCTACCCGTTTCAACGCATCGAAGAACTGCGATCGATGGACCCACTGCAGCGCAAACTATGCGGCGTCGTCACTGCGGTGTACATGCTATTTCCTAACGCCAGTATTTCTGTTTTGTCGAAGCACACCAATCTGGTCATTCTGGAACCGATATCGCCCACTGAATCACAGTGGATCATCTATAGCCTGATTAATGAACCGGATGATGGCCTCGGCTTTTCGATCGAGGACGCACAACGCGACGCCCAATTTGTTAATGACTCAGGGCAAGAAGAGGATCGGGCTGCCGCAGCAGCGATTCAAGAGACTCTGGCCAGCGGCGCTAATAGTCATCTGACATTTGGTCATTTTGAAAAAGCGATCGTACATTTTCATCAGCAATTAGCGCAGGCCCTCGATTGAGTAGAGACCCGCATTAGCCGTCGTCTATTCATGAGCATTAGGAGACCGTGATGAGCCGTTTAGCCAGACCCGATCAAAACACACTTGATCAGTGCGAAGCCGCACTCTCGCAAGCACAAGCCACCATGGGCTATTTACCCAACGATGTGCTGAGCCTATGCCACTGGCCTGAACTGTTACCGAGCCTCAGCGGCTTAGTACAGACGATATTGCAATCGGGACAAGTGGATCCTATGCTGAAACGCTTGATCGGCGTCATCAGCAGCCATACTCAAGGCTGCACGTATTGCACTGCGCATGCGGGCTATGGTGCCAATCAATTGGGAGTAGAGGCAGAGAAGATCGCTGCCGTATTCGAGTTTGAAACCTCACCACTCTTCAGTGCAGCAGAACGCGCGGCACTGCGGGTCGCGTGGCATGGTGCATTGCAACCCAGCGCAGTAACAGATGACGATATCGCGGCGTTAACCCCGCATTTTTCTCAACAAGAAATCGTCGAGATTGTTGCGGTATTGTCGCTGTATGGCTTTCTCAATCGCTGGAACAGCACACTCAATACAGAGCTAGAGGTGCCTCCCGCAGCCTTTGCGCAATCACTCGCCGCATTGACGAAAAACGCCCACGAGTAACGTATCGCCGATGCACTTTTTAGGTATCTACCCTCTGCGCCTTGTCAAAATGTGCCTCAAGCAGATCGCTCCCTAACGTTGAACCATCATTGTTACCCAGCTTAATCGCCGGCCATGCGCCCGAGGCAAAGACAAACAGTACCCAAGCCCCTTCCGGACCTGCTACTAACGGACCGTAGCCCCGGTTAGCCAACCCAACGCGGATGTCCCCCGCAGCATGCCAAGTGGCGCCGACACGCTGCGACCCTTCCAAAATAATCTCGGTGTAATCGCAATCATGAGTATGTGCCTCAATGGTGCAACCCGGTGGGTAGTAAACTTTGAATACGGTCGGAGCAGCCGGGCTCGTCGGGTCTCCCACACGATACATGGAAGACACCACGCCAGTGGGCAACTCCACTTTATCGAGGTCGTCCCACGACAACGCGTAATGACCTTTTTTTTCGAGTATCTGTTTCACCTCTTGATCTGTTTTTTGCGACACGTTGGTTACCTCCTTGATAGTCCGCATCATCAGTGCGGATACGGCTGGTGCCTGATACCCGCTGACATCTTTATTTTAGTGCAGATTGCTATGCGCTATCTGCGGCCTCGGCCACCGCTACTTGCTGCATCGCACGCAACCCTCGCCAAACTAACCATGCAGCCAACGGCAAAAAGATCGCCGCAATCAGGGCGAGCGACTTACCCACTGCAAGATTACTTTGAAACACGTAATCACTCACCAACGCCACGCTCGAAGGCCCCAATGCTAAGCCAATCAGATTGGTTGCCAATACATAGCACCCTGCCATCAGTCCACGAAGCTCGTTGGGCGATGCATTTTGGAGTCCCGTCGCAAACAGTGCCAACGGAAAGGTGACCCAGTAACTGGCAAGCGTAATAAAAATGAGTGCGGAGGTCAGTGATGTGGCTAAGCCTGCGCCGATCACGAACGGGATGAGTACCAGAATACTCATGAAAATAACGACCAATGGCGCTCGCTCAGCATTCACTCTGCTAGCCAACCATTGGGCAAAAATCGGCCCACTCAATACTCCAGCGGAGCCCGCAATGAGCGCGATAGCGCCGTAATAGCGACCCGCTTGGACAATATCGAGTTCATGTACACGCACCAACAAACTGGGGATCCACGCCTGCAAGGCATACAGTACCAACACGATAAAAGGTGCGCCGAGCAGATATGCACCAAACAGTTGCCTGCGCGGCCATACGTACTGGCCCACTCTTTTCCAGGTCAGCGCCTCGTCTTCGTTAGTCAGCCGCTCTTGTCGAACAGGCTCTTTGAGCAACGGCAGAAGCAGTGCAATCACCACCCCGGGCAACGCGACGAGCATAAACGTCAGCTGCCATGGCGCGATCACGCCGACTATCGGAATTGTGATCTCCCCCAGCTCGCTGGCCCAGCCAATCACCTCCGCACCCAGCAAGAGTGATAAGCCGGCGCCGAGGTAGGGGCCCATCAGAAAAATACTGACGGGTAATGCCCGCTTTTCTGGCGGGAAGTAATCGGCTAACAGTGACCAAGAAGCCGGTGTCACGCTGGCCTCACCGCCCCCAATACCCATGCGAGCGATACCCAGCTGCCAAAAACTTTTCGCCGTACCACAGAGCATGCAACTCGCGGTCCAGATAAGGATACCGACAATCAGCACCCGGATACGATTAGCGCGATCAACAATTCTTCCGACCGGAATACTCAACAGCACATAGGGCAGCGCAAAGGCGAGCCCTTGAAGAAAACTGACCTGTGAATCTGACAGTCCAAAATCAGCTCGAATCGGATCTACCAAAAGATTCACAATTTGCCGATCGACGAAAGAAAACGTATAGGTAGCCGTTAATAACGCCAGCGCCCACCACGCATGACGCGGTGACTGTTGTTCCATCGATGACGTCATAAAAAAAACCCATATCTCTGATCAACTAATCGATCGCCGTGACTATCTGAATCGTAAAATAAAAAGGGGGCTTGCGCCCCCTTTTAACAACTGACTGACTTAATTCAACTCATCAGTACTGGTAGGCAACCCGTAAACCATAAGTCCGTGGCGCACCGCCCCAGCGTGCCGAGTCGAGCGTACCCACATCAGCGGCATAATCAAAATACTCTTCATCAGTCAGATTTTTGCCATAAACCGATACTCGGATCTTTTGACTGGGCGACGTATAGGTCAGGCTCGCGTCGAGCAGTCCAAAAGATTCTTGCTGCAGCCACGGCTTATTGTAGATATCGGTCATATACTCGTCCCGCCACGAGTAGGCCACTCGTGTGAGCAGCGCGCCACCTCCCATCATGCCCATTTCATAGGAACCTGCGACGCTATAACTTAATTCTGCAACCTTTTGAAAATCCCAGGTGCTGGCGAGCGCGTTATCTTTTGAGTCCACTACGCCATCTGCATTCGCGTCAAAGTACTTGATATTAGTGAATTCAGGATCGACTGTTCCAATAGAGGCTTCAAGCCTCAAGCCATCAACCGGCTGCAATTGCACTTCTGCCTCGAAACCACTGATCTCGGCCTCACCCGCGTTGAAGTTAATCAGGCTGGCACCACAATCATCGCAGGGGTTGTTAACAAACAAGATTAAGTCTTCATAGTCAGCCTGAAAATACGCGATATTGAAGATGCCGCGACCATCGAGAAAGCTGGTTTTAAATCCGACTTCCAAAGAGTCTACCGACTCAGGGTTAGTAGGCCCGACAGCGTCAAGTGTTGCCGCTCTGGCGTTGAATACCCCACTCGCAAACCCTCGGGTCCAACTAGCGTAAGCCATCATGTCGTCAGTAAACTGATACTGCGCCGATACTTTTGGCGAGAAGTTAGACCAGTCTTTTTCGTTCGAGGCATTATTGGTACAGGAAGAAAAGTCGAGCTCACAGGACCCCAAGATACCAATATCGATACTCTTTTCTTCCTTGGTCCATCTGCCGCCTGCGGTCAGCGACAGTGCATCTGTGACGTTCACATTGATCTCGCCAAATACGCCAAAAGTGTCGTGTTCGGTTTCCGAATAAGTCGCCGAGTTTAATGCGATAAAAAAGTTTCTTCGCTCACCAATGGAATACTCTTGCTGAAATTGGTTGACGCCGACAACAAAGTTAAAGCGATCAGAGAAAGTCGAAGAATATCTCACCTCAATGCTGGTCTGATCTTGCTCTTCCTTGTTGTCATTGAAGTGAAAAATAGTGAACGGTGTACCATCAAAGTCGGTGCTCGAGTTGTATTCGACATCGCGATAACCGGCAATGGTGGTCACGATACCGTGTCCGAGATCCCAAGTTGCATCCAAGACGATCGAGCTTGTTTCTAGCTCGGTGTAGCCAATCAGATCATGATTGATCTCATATTTATCGTTGGGTGGCGTATAACCCCACCGGTTCTGAGCGAGAAACTGGCTACCTTCTCCACAAACGATATTACGATTATCGACGCCAGGGATAGGCACGCAATTGTGCGCAACATTTTGAGAATTAGCACTTCCTGCATCGTTTTTTAAGAATTCTGCGATCACAGTGGCTTCAAAGTTATCGGAGAATGCAAAGCGGACCATGGGCCTGACAATCGTCAGGTCCATCCCGACTTTATCGCCAGTATCAGTGTCTGGCATACCATCGGGATAAATGCTGAGGTCGATGCTGCCGCCGTTGTTATCATCGAAATAGCCATCTCGATCCATTTTAACAAAGGCGATCTTTCCGAAGATATTGTCTCCAAGAGGCCCTTCGACACTGGCGTTAAATTCAGTCGCGCCATAATTACCCACGGCCACTTCAGCATTGAAGCCAAACTCGTCACCCGGTCTCTTCGATTTCACCAGCACCGCGCCGCCGGTCACGTTTCTTCCCAGTAGCGTCCCTTGCGGACCGCGCAGCACTTCCACCGCCTCCAAGTCAAAGGTACTTGCCAGCGCTCCGGGGTTGTAGCCCAAGTAAATTCCATCAACAAAAATACCCACCTTGGGATCATTTGTTCGGGTGGAGCCGTTTACACCCATGCCACGAATAAAGAAATTGGGATAACTCGCGTAAGTACCCACATTATTAAGTTCGGCGTTGGCGACCATTTTACCGATGTCGACCAAGTCGACGGTAAAGGAGTTTTTTAACGCGGTTTCGTTGAAAGTGACGACTGAACCTGGCAGATCTTGTGTCGAGATCCCGGCTGCTTGCTTACTGGAGATAACAACCACCTCCTCGATAGTTTGCGCCCACGTTTTGGCGCCAATAGAAGCGAGGAAAACCGCCGACCAAACGGTCAACCACGTTTTGGACACAAAATTCATTTTCATCACGTAACCCCTTTTACTGCTGCGTTCAAAGCAATCTTTTTAATAGATGCGTCTAGATCGCCAAAACAAAAATTACTTGTTCGGCGCAAGTAATCTACAAGCTCGACGATGCACCAATAAAGTGCAACGACATTTTTTTTAATGATCGTCAAAAAAAGCGCTGGTCATGCCAGCTTGAGCGCTACGCTGTCATAACGCCCAGCGATTACACAGCGATTGGCGCTAGCAAAAAGAAAGGCTGACCCCCCAAGGGCGTCGAGCCAATCGCTCTAGCCTCTGCTCCTTACCGTTGTCAAAGAGGGATGTAATGAAGCGTTCGTTGTTTGCCATGCACGAGAACGATAGCAGCAGATACTAAAGTGCACTCAGGATGATGCACATGGCAATGCTTAGAAGCGGCGATAACTCACATCGTTTACTGCGGTAGCGCCCCAGCCGGCGGACGACGCTCTGCTGGCGTCTCTGGCCTCAATGATGCCGGCTCCAAGCAAACAAACATAACTGATGAAGCGCAATCGTCGCCGCTGCTAACGATGTGATATCCCCCACATCATAAGCTGGCGCGACCTCAACCACATCCATACCCACTAACTGAATACCTTTTAAATGCTGCAGAATTTGCAACGCCTGATGAGTAGAAAGTCCGCCCACTACCGGCGTGCCAGTGCCTGGCGCGAAGCTGGGATCAAGGCAATCGATATCGAACGTTAAGTAGCAAGGTCGATCACCCACAATATTTTTGACCTGCGCCGCCAAGTCGGCGGGCTGTAAATCATGCACTGCTGGCGCGTCAAAGATATGAAAACCATGATCTTGATCATTGTACGTGCGCAATCCGATCTGCGCAGAATGCGCGGGCGATACGAGCCCTTGCTGAGCAGCGTGATAAAACATGGTGCCATGATCTATGCGCTCAGACTCTTCAGCCCAGGTATCTGAATGCGCATCAAAATGAATGAGCGCTAACTCGCCATACTTCTCCGCATGGGCGCGCAGCAATGGATACGAGACAAAGTGATCCCCACCCAACGATAACAGTGCTGTATCAGTCGCGAGAATATCGCGTGCACATTCGTAGATTGCTTGAGGTGCATTTGCGGGATCACCCGAATCAAAAAAGCAGTCCCCGTAATCCGCCACCGCCAAGTCATCGAGCGGGTTAAAGCCCCACCCCATTACTTTCTCTTCCCATGCAAGGCACGCTGACGCCTCACGAACAGAGCGCGGCCCGAAACGGGTACCCGGTCGAGCGGTCGTCGCTAAGTCGAATGGAATGCCCATCACCGCTACATCAACGTGGCTTAACTCTCGAGAGTAACGGCGCCGCATAAAGCTCAGCATGCCGCCATAAGTGGGCTCTTGGGTAATGCCGTACAGGCTATCCCGGGTTAGTGCGTGATCTGTGGGTGCAGTCATTTTATCTATCGATCTCATTGAGGTTCGCTCAGTAGATTGTGCTACGTAGCCACTATTGGCACCAGTTTTATTCGACGGAGATTGAGCTCAAGCGACTCGGTCGAGCAACGGAGTCAGTGCGATTGATGAACTCTGGCGAGTGTGCAAAGCGAACCGCAGTGAACCGCGGGGTCATGTTATCGCGAGTGTCATTCGCTCGATTCTTACTCATGCGTTTATGGCGCAAACGGGTCACAGATACGCTAGGACGCCACGAGGTATGAATCTCGGTGATCTGATTGATAAAATTGAGTGAGATGACACTGCGATCGTCTACAAAAAAACTCACTGAGGTGCTATTTTGAAACCCACTCACACTCTCTCTTTAAAAGCATGATGTTGCCAAAAAAGTGATTCCTACCATCAATATCGCAGCGCTGTTCGATGCTGACAGTCGCCCGGGTCACGCGCTCGCCGCAACCGATCTCGCTGTCTTTGAGGCAGCTACAACATTGGGCTTTATGACGATCACCGGCTTACCTCATAAGGCCGATATTGACGCCTCAGCAAAGCAAACACTCACGACGCTGTTCAATCTCAGTGCCGATGAGCAGCGAAGGCTCTGGAAACGTAATTTTGAACCCGATAACCCCAACCTGTACCGCGGTTGGTTTCCATTACATTCGGGACCCACACTCAGTCGCGAAGGCTTTGAAATAGGCCCCGATGTGATCCGATCTCTACCCAATCCAACGGAGGATGTACTCCTTGAGCCCACTCCGTGGCCTAGCGGTACCGCCTTACCTCAGTTTCGGACAGTGGCAGGTCGTTATTATGCTGCGATGGAGACGATCGGAGCAGCGCTATTGGCGTCACTGTCGAGGGGTCTCGGTATTACACCGACACTATTCAGAGACGCCTTTACCGAGGGTATTTCGACACTCAGGTTACTGCGCTACATTCCGCGATATGACTTACCGATCAGTGACGCATTAAAAGCCACACGCGGCGCGCACGTAGACACAGGGTTGCTCACACTGCTTGCCCCGGTGAACGGTGCATTGGGACTAGAGGTCGAAGTAACGCGGGGAAACTGGCTGCAGGTTCCCGCAGAAGAAGGAGCATTGGTCGTCAATTTTGGTGGCTTGCTCGAGCGTTGGACGGGCGGCCTTATCAAGGCGACGCGGCATGGTGTCGGTGCGGTTGATAGCGAACGCTTCTCGATTCCTTTTTTCATGGAGCCTAGCCCAGACACGCTGATTACGCCCCTGCCGCTTACTGGAATTCCACCTTTTAAACCCTTCTTATTTGGTGACCACCTTTGGGCCACCACCACGCAATTTACCGAAAACTGGGGCCTCGGCCATTTGCGGCCACACCGATCAAATTACGAGGATCCACTGCAGCGTGTTTTGGATCAATCCTCGTCTGAACCCGTTTATTAGGGTGACTGTTTAGCGTGACTGTCGAGTACAGTGTCGCCACAGCAAAGGGCGCAGCGCATCCGCGCCAACTTTTAACGACAGTTAGTGCTACCGTGCTCGGCACCTCGTTTGCGATACTAGGGTCTTAGCGCCAAGGTTCGCGTTTTTCACTCCAGCTAAGGCATCAATTGAGACTTTTCATCAATGCGCCCTGCCAGGAACCTTCGCAAGACCCTTTATTAGGACATCTGCTCTATGCGCAGCCAGCACTTTGCTGACGATACAGTGATAGGAAGTCGCCTGTTGCTGCCCAAACTCTGGCAGCGGCTCTCGCCTATTTTGTTTAAAAATCGCAGTCGCGTGGGGCTTGCCGTGCTCTGCTTGCTGGGCGCGAAAGTCGCATTGATGTATATCCCGTTTCTGTTGAAGGCTCTGGTGGACGGCTTAGACACTGACCCGAACCAACTTGCAATACAAGCCATCCTCATCTTGGTACTCGCGTATGGTGCCGCGAGACTTACCACCACGCTCTTTGGAGAGATCCGCGATACCTTATTTGGACGGGTAACCGAGAAAGCGATGCACGAAATTAGCTTGAGCACTTTTAAACATGTGCACAGCTTGGATCTGGAATATCACCTCAACCGACGCACGGGGGGGCTGGCCAGAGATATTGAGCGCGGCACAGACGGTATTAGCTTTTTACTGCGATTCTTCATTTTCAACATTGCGCCAACGTTGATCGAAATCGCGATGGTGGCCATCATCCTTTGGGTCAACTATGGGGCCCAGTATGCGCTTGTGGTCTTACTGTCGGTCATGGCTTACGGCAGCTTTTCATTTCGAGCAACAAGCTGGAGAACCCAATACGTTCGCGAAGTGAATCGGGCGGACTCAGACAGCCAAACTCGTGCGGTCGATAGCCTCCTCAACTATGAGACCGTCAAGTACTTCAATAACGAACCATTCGAAGCGGGACGTTACGATATTGCCCTCGATATTTGGGAGCAGGCGCGGCGGAAAAACCGGCTGTCGTTGTTTGCGTTAAATGCGGGGCAAGCACTTATCATCGCGGTTAGCCAAACGCTCATGCTCGGCATGGCGGCACTGTCAGTCGGTGCTGGAGACATGTCACTTGGCGACTTTATTCTCATCAACCAGTTCATGCTGCAACTATTCCTGCCCTTGGGTTTCCTAGGATTTGTCTACCGCGAAATCAAAGCCGCCTTAGCCAATATTGAACGTCTGTTTAACGTGCTTGAAGAAAGACCCAGTATCACACCTCACTCAGCGGCCCCCGACTTAGCGCTGTCAGCGGGCGACATTCAATTTAGACACATCGAATTCGCCTATAGCGAGAGCGAAAAGGTGTTGAAAGACTTCAGTTTGCATATTAAGGGTGGCCAAACCGTCGCACTGGTCGGCGTCAGTGGCGCCGGAAAATCGACCGTTAGCAAATTGCTGTTTCGGTTTTATGACCCCACACAGGGCGTTATCAGCATTGATGGCACCGATATCAAAGAGATTAACCTTCCTTCGCTGAGAAAGGCCATTGCGGTTGTCCCTCAGGACTGCGTCCTCTTTAACGATTCTCTCCGGGAGAATATCCGTTACGGTAGACCGGCCGCGACTGATTCAGACATTGAGCAAGCCGTCAAAGCAGCACACCTCGCAGAATTTGTGGAGCGATTGCCTGCTGGGTTGGACACACTGGTCGGTGAGCGCGGCCTCAAGATTTCCGGTGGTGAACGTCAACGCGTGGCGATCGCCAGAGCGGTACTGAAGCAAGCTCACATTCTTATCTTCGATGAGGCAACGTCTAGCCTTGATAGTCACTCGGAACAAGCTGTGCTGAAGGCATTTAAGGCCCTAGCCGGAAGACAGACAACATTAGTGATCGCTCATCGACTGTCGACGATTGTCGATGCCGACCAAATTGTTGTGATGCATGCGGGTAGTGTCGTTGAGCAGGGCACCCACTCAGCGCTTCTCGATGCGTCTGGAAAGTATGCCGCGTTATGGCGAGCACAACTTCAAGAGCATCGATAGAGCGATGATTATCTTCAATGATGTCAGTCTGCGCAGAGGTAAAAAACTCCTATTTTCAGGCGCTTCGATCACGCTGCAACCTGGCCAAAAAATCGCGCTGATTGGCGCGAATGGGTCAGGCAAATCCAGTTTTTTTGCGTTGCTATTGGATGAACTTTCGGTCGATGGCGGCGATATCCGCGGACTTCAAGGCCTTCGAATCTCCCACATGGCGCAAGAAGTTGAAGCGAGCGACTTGTCGGCACTGCAGTATGTGCTCGCGGGCGACGCTGAGCTCTATCGTGTTTTGAAAGCCCTCGAAAAGTCGGATGCCGAGGAGGACTATGAGCAGTCGGCTTCACTCCACCAAGAAATGGAAGTGCTCGATGGCTATAGTGCTGACCGGCGTGCTGAAAGACTCTTATTGGGTCTAGGCTTTCAACACGAGCAGCTGCAATCGGGCATGGAAAGTTTCTCTGGGGGCTGGCGCATTCGACTGAACTTAGCCAAGGCGCTCATGACACCTTCCGAATTATTACTGCTAGACGAGCCAACGAATCACCTCGACTTAGACACCACCATTTGGCTACAAAACTGGCTCAAGGCGTATCAAGGCACGTTACTCATGGTGTCTCACGACCGAGATTTTATCGACGCGACGTGTGATCGCACTATCAAAATTGAAAATCAGGCACTCGATGCCTATCGAGGCGGCTATTCGGACTACGAGCGTCAAAAGGCGGAGCGTGCTTTGCAACAGCAAGCCTCCTTTGAAAAGCAGCAGCGGAGAATTTCCGATATTGAGAACTTCGTCAGACGCTTTAAAGCCAAAGCAACAAAAGCGCGACAGGCCCAATCTCGTATTAAAGAGTTGGAGCGCATGCAGATCGTCGCGCCCGCTCACATTGACTCTCCCTTCAGCTTCGCCTTTCCGGCCCCTGGAAAAACCAGCGATCCGTTACTGACGCTCACACAAACCAACTTGGGTTACGATGCAAAGACCATATTAAAAAACGTTAACTTATCCTTGAGCCCCGGTGATCGTATTGGTTTGTTGGGCAAAAACGGTGCGGGCAAATCGACGTTATTAAAAAGTTTGACCGGTGAGCTTGCCTTACTTCAGGGGGAACGCAGTATTGGTGCGCATCTCCGCATTGGCTATTTTGATCAACAACAATTGGAAGTATTAGATATGGAGGCGAGCGCCCTCCTTCATTTGCAGCGATTATCCCCAACAGCACGAGAACAGTCGCTGATGGATTTTTTAGGTGGGTTCAATTTTAAGGGCGAGCGAGCCAAGGAGGCGATTCGTCCTTTTTCGGGCGGAGAGAAAGCGCGGCTCGCACTGGCACAGATTGTTTGGCAAGACCCGAACGTGCTGGTGCTGGACGAGCCCACTAACCACCTCGACCTAGAGATGCGCCATGCATTGGAGTTGGCGTTGCAGCACTATACCGGCGCCATCATATTAGTCAGTCACGACCGTCATCTGTTGCGTAACGTGGTTGATCAACTGCTCTTAGTCGACGACGGACAGCTGGCAGAATACGATGGTGATATCCCCAGCTATGAAAAATGGGTCATCTCGTCAGTCAATAGCCACCCTGCCCCCCAGACCCCTGTTGAGCAACCCGTGGTCAGCAGTTCTAACGCAACACCGTCAGGCCTGAACAAAAAGCATCAGCGCCAATTAACAGCAGCAACCAAAGCGAAGAGAAGCCCAATCAGCAACGCAATCAGTCGTATTGAGGCGGCAATGGATCGCTGTCAGGGGCAACTCTCGGATCTTCAGTCTCAGCTCAGTGAGGAAAGCCTGTATCACGACGAGCAAAAACAAGTATTGCAAACTCTGATCCAACAAGAGGCGGTGCTAAAAGGAGAGCACGAAGGGTTAGAAGAGCAATGGCTCACGCAGCAAGCCGCGCTAGACGCGATCGAGGACGCGGCAGACTGACTCGATGCTCTGGCTGATGGTCAGCCTCAACACAACCACCTCTTGTTATGAAGGAGCGGTGCTCTCAAGTGCTAGGCAGCAACGAACCGCTACTTCGCGACAGCCACCTGCACCGGACGCTTGCCGTCCTTACCGTAAAGATTCACTTGCAGACTGGATATCGCATGCACAAGGATGATGGGCTCGATCTTCTGTTTACCCGTCCAGTGGATGTGGGGGAATCGCTCAAGAATCCGCTCATAAGCCATTTTAAGCTGCATCTGCGCGACCCGATTGCCGAGGCATCGATGAACACCGTGGCCAAAGGCTAAATGTTTATCGACGTTCGGTCGGGTCATGTCAAACACATCAGGATCAGGAAAAACCGTTGGGTCTCTATTGGCAGCGCCGTACCACATGACCACTTTCTCATCTTTAGCAATGCGTTGTCCGGCCACTTCTGTGTCCTCTATTGCCGTGCGCCTCATATGCATCACGGGCGATACCATCCGCAATGCTTCATGACTCATACATTCAATGAGCGATGGGTCATCAATCACCATTTGGCGTTGCTCCGGGAACTCAGTCAGTAACCGAATAGTGCCCGAGAGCGAATTACGGGTCGTATCATTGCCTGCAAAGATAATCAGCAACCAGGATCCATCGAGGTAGCTCTGCGACATCGGCTTATCGCTCAGTTTGGCATTGGCAATAGTCGTCAACAGATCTTCTCGGGGGTTCTGAATACGATCCGCCATGACGCGCTCGCCATAACTGAACATATCGTGAAGCATATTTTCAAAGCGGAAGGGGAACGTGGGCTCCGACAGCAACATTCTGAGAGGGTGTGTAATGAACTGTGGCGCCAGCTCAAGGTAGTGCATCCACTTAATGATATCTGCGCGATCATCCTCGTCGACGCCCAGCATCTCGCATAACGTAAACATTGGCAGCTCAATAGAAAACAGCTTGGCAAAATCGACCACCGGGCCCTGCCGTTCCATATTATCGAGCAGCGCATCAATCTTTTCGCCTACCCGCCGCTTGAGCGTTTCGATGTAGGTCGGAAAGAAAAACGCCGCCTGCTGCGTCCGTAACTCGCGGTGAAGATCCGCGTCAAGGTTGATGAGCGAATTATAAGCGGCATACATTAAGCGCTCCGCTTTGCCTGTAGGATTAGACAGCACACTCATATTAATGCTGCCGCGCTGAGAAGAAAAAATCTGTGGGTTCAGCTCAACCTGTTTGACATCGTCGTAGCGGGTGACAGACCAAAAACCGGAGGCCGGTTTTTTAATTTGCGACCACATCACTGGCGCGTCGTCTCGCATACGTCGGTAAAAATCAAACGGCTGGCCGGCTGTCCAAGCGTTGGTCACACCGAGCTTAAACCCATCCAAACGGGGATAGATTTCTCCATAAACAGGATCGCGTGCCCCGCTGTCTAATAGGATGTCGTCACTGACGGCAGGGTGGTGTTCAAGGGGTGCTGCGTTGTTCATAGATTTTCCAAAGGGTCGTCTGAATCAGGACAGAAACGGCGCCGCCAGACGAAAAAGTGTGGCGCCACAATATGAGGCCAAGCGCTCGATCATACTGTTGGCGGGTTCATGGTAGGAGTATACGAAAAAAAGTACAGCCCAGACTGATTCGGAAGGACCGATCATCTCGGAATGAAAATAGCGGTGCTGAGGCAGCTTAATCGTCACAAAAGATCCGGAACGAAGCGATCTCTTGCGGCCTGGGGGTGCACCTCGGCAGTTGGAGGTGACGATAACTGATCCCAGCAGTCATCAGATCGGGGCTGACGTCGGTATAATCAGCATTATTTGATATTGTGAGGTGTTTCGTGAGGATTCTTATTTGCGCTGTTCTTTGTCTGCTTTTGCCCTTGGCCTCGCAGGCGGAGTACTCCCACACCTATCTCGACAGCTATCCATTAAAAATCGCATCCGTCGGGCAGCTTGAGATCGCTTATCGGATCGTTGAGGAAAACCCTGCTAACCCAAAAGCGATCGTCATTATGGGGCTCGGTGGCTCCAATATCGCTTGGGGGGATGCGTTCATCTCGGGCTTGGCTGCAGAAGGTTACGAAATTCTCTTACTCGATAATCGCGATACCGGAGCGTCGACCCGTTTTGACGATTGGGGGCAACCCACGCTTTGGTGGGAATTACTGAAATACAAACTGGGCTTCTCGGTGAATGCCCCCTACACCCTGAACGACATGGCCAGCGATATTACCGGGTTGATGACGGTTGTCGGCTACGATCAAGCCCACATTATTGGTGCCTCAATGGGCGGAATGATCGCTCAAATTATTGCGGCGCAGCACCCTGAAAAAACCCAGAGCCTCATATCGATCATGTCGACCACTGGCGCACCGCATCTACCTTCTCCGACTGAGGCAGCGGAGCAGCGGTTACGCAATCTCGCCATTGGCGAGGCAGCAGCGGACCGAGAACAAGCCATTCGTGACCGAGGGTTTTATCCTGAGTCGATGCAGCGGCACTTGATGGCGATATTCAAAGTGGGTGATCGCTCAGCCGAAGTCGCAACGATTTCAGCCCCCACGCTGGTCATTCATGGCGCAGATGACGGCTTGGTGCCGCCCGAACATGGCGAACACACTGCCTCATTGATCGACGGATCAGCATTCAGCCTCGTATCGGGCATGGCTCACGACATGCCCGAAGAGGTCATTCCGTTGCTCGTGCAACAGATGACAACCCATATGAATCGGGTAGAAGCAGGCACGCTCGCAAGGCATTAACGCTACGAGGCGGGCCCGACTCATCTGATCACCCCGCTAGGGGCCCGACCAGCTGCCGCTGTGCTCAGCAGCCCTACTAAAACGCCAGCCGAACACGGACTCCGATATTACGGCCCGGTAACGGCACCTGATCCTTCACGAAGGACGTGTGATTGCGGGACACCTCGTCGGTCAAGTTTCGCGCAAAAGCCGTTAACGTGAGCCGTGTTGAATCGTTGAAGCCATAAGACCACGAGGCATCGGCGTTGACGAGTGTGAAGCCCTCTGTCACCGTCTCTCCCATCGCCACATCAGTCTGTCGCTCAACATCTTTCACCAACAGCTTGGCGGAGAAGTCATCCAACGTATAGCGCGCCGTCAACATATTACGAGCGGGTACAATTCTCGGTACCGCACGGCCATCCGTGAACTCAGCATCGACTTCGTCGCGCCCCAGTGTCACTTCGAACTCTCCCTGAGGTAAGGCGAACCGCGCACCAACCTCGATCTCATAACCTGTAAAGTCCGCATCCTGCTGAGTGTACTCTGACAAAATCAAACCTCCGTGGTCACCGTGCTCTCCGTGCTCGTCCTCATGATCTTCGCCCATATGCGCTTCGTGTTCTTCTTCCAACTCATCACGTAGGTAAATGTAATTATCGACCCGGTTGTAGTAAACCGATGCCGAACCAAACCAATTATGTGAGTCAAAGGTGAAGGCAAGATCAATATTGTCAGAGCGCTCAGTATCGAGATTGACGTCACCGACCTCATAGCGACTGCTAGCAAGGTGTTCACCGTTCATGAATAGCTCAACCGCCGAGGGTGTCTTACTCACGCTGGCTAAACCGAGAGACAAGGAGGCATGCTCATTGAGGTCTCGCCTTAACGTAGCAGCCGCGCTGAATACCTCGTCGCTAAATGAGTACGGGTCATATTCCATCGCCTCATCATGATCCCCCTCATGGTCATCGTCATGATCACCTTCGTGGTCCTCATCGTGATCACCCTCATGGTCTTCATCGTGGTCTTCATCATGATCTTCTTCATGATGCATCTCAGCAATAAAACCGTCGCGCTCTATTTGATCGAAACGCAGCCCAATATCCAGCGTGGCAAAGCCAACGTCATCTGAACTAAAGAATCCCAGCGTCGTCTCAGTCGATTCGACGGGCGCCATGAACGCCTCCTCGCCGATAATCGAGATCTCCTCCATGGCGTGATTCAATACGACACGGCGTATGCGTTCACCTGAACTCAAATCGAGCGAAATTGACAGCTCGGTTGCTTCATTACTGAACACGGTAGGGCCCTCTTCGTGCCCATCACCCTCTTCGTGCTCTTCCTCGCCGTGCTCGCCTTCGGCGTGCTGTTCCTTCAGCTCGTAATCAGACTGTTTTACTGAAAAGTCGATCGCGTTGAGAAAGGATAACGACGTCTTAAAGGAGCCACTGAGCGAGATAATTTCCGATTCGGTCTTGGAGAAGATGCGCTCACCCTCGTGATCATCCCCATGCTCGTCGTCATGATCATCATCGTGATCGTCGTCATGGTCACCGTCGTGGTCCTCATGGTCCTCGTCATGATCGTCATCGTGGTCCTCATCGTGATCGTCATGTCCCTCCTCGTCGTGCGCTGCCTCCGAGTGAAAAGGAATGCCATAAGTGCTGCTTAAATCACTGTAAGACAGGCCCACATAACCCCAATCGCCCGCTGTGGATACACCAAAGCGATGCGATGTGGTCGACACGTCGGAATTGGCAAGCGTGCCCATGTCGCGGTGCTCACCCTCATGGGCACCCTCATGATCTTCATCATGGCCTTCGTCATGGTCCTCGTCATGCCCCTCGTCATGCCCCTCGTCATGGTCTTCGTCATGGTGCGCACCGATGACCGCGCCCTTGGGAATTTCATAGCCTTCCATATCAACATCTTGGTAGCTATAGGTGAGATTCAAGCCACTTAGATTTCCGCGGAGCGACAGGTCAGCTGCTTCGCCATCGTTGACCGACTGGGCTTCGGCGCCCACTGAGCCACTGAATCCGTCAAGGTCAGACTTCGGTATCGTGTTATCGACCACATTCACAATACCGCCGATGGAGCCATTTGAGTAAAGCAACGCCGAGGGCCCGCGAACGACTTCCACTTGCTGAGCATCGTTCAGGCTGACATCGACTGCGTGATCTGGCCCGAGCGCAGAGACATCGCGAACGACCGTACCGTTACTCAAAACCCTGACACGGTTACCACTCAAACCACGGATGATGGGTTGTCCCACAGCCGCACCAAAATCAGCCGATGAGACCCCAAGAAGCGAGTCGAGATGTGAGCCCAGTGTCTGAGCGCCGTTTTGTTCCAGAGTTTCACCGCTGACCACATGGATCGGCCGTGTCGCCATCGACTCGTTGACCCCGACAAATGAGGCCGTGACAGTAATTTCTTCTAATAACGTTTCTTCGTTCCCCGTGACCGTCAGTGGTATGACGGCAACCACGAGAAACGCGTGTGCTGGAATCGGACGCATGCTGAGCTCCTGAACATTAGCTGGATGAATGAATTAGACAGTCAATTCAGCTAACGGGCGGTGCACGAGCCTGACAGGAGTATGAAGCGACCGGGGAATACCCAAGCCATTGGATGGTGTGGAACAGAACAGCGCGCCAAGGCAGCGCCGAAAGTTTCGATGACCCCAAGTGTGCGAACTGCTCATCGATACAGTGAACACATTCGACATGGCCTTCAACGATCTCGGCAGAATGATCGTGCTCAATCGCGTGGCTTACGTTGGCAGCGATAAACAATATCGCGACGCATAGCATTAAACGGCTGAATTTTCTGAGCACGTTGGGCATCATGAATTTTGGGGGTTGAACTGCATCGGGGAATAGTAGTCTCGTCCGAGTTGCCAATACAACCCTGGGGGGAAAGTTCACATATTCAATACCAAGTTGCTAACTCAGGCCTTGGTGCGAAGCGTTAGCCTGCCGTAAATACTCGGTTGAAGACGCTATCAAATACTTCAAGTTCCTCGATGCGCCCCATACTGACTCGAGAATAATTTGCATAACCCTTATACGCGCCGCGGATAATGACCTGGTTCGCGGCCATTTCATTTTTAAAATCGCTCGCATCGCGGCCAATATCGGCATAAACAAAATTAGTTTGCGAGGGTAATGGCTCTATACCATTCCGCCGGAAGGTAGCATTCACCATAGCCCTGCCTTGCAGGATTTTTTGTCGAGAAAAGTCGATAAACGCGTCATCGAGATAGCTGTGGTAAGCCGCATAAAGGCCCACACCATTGGGCCACGCCATTACATGATCTTTGACCACCTTCACCATATCGGGGTGGCCCATACCGTAGCCGACTCGCAGTCCTGCCATACCGAAAATTTTTGAAAAAGTCCGCGTAATGAGCACATTAGCACCTTCACGAACCAAGTCGACCATCGACGTATAGTCTGGTTTATCGGTGAGCTCGTTGTAGGCCTCATCGATCAGAATTGGCACACGGGGACTCAGCTCGCGACAAAACGCGCGTAACTCATCGCCGTCTATAGCCATTCCAGTGGGGTTATTCGGATTACAGAGATAGACGAGACCTACCGTGTCATCTACGGCACGTGCCATGGCGTCGAGGTCAATACTCATATCCTCGCGCAACGGGATTCGATCGACTGCTATCCCCAAGCGCTCGGCATACGCCAGGTGATCTGAGTAAGTAAGGCTTGGGGAAATTACTTTACCCTGTTTGCCAAACGCCATCATGGCTGCCTGCAACCCCTCGTTTGACCCTGACGCTAAGAAGACCTGATCTGGACTAAGCCGATGGCGCTCCATGAACAGTGCTGGTAAATCTTGCTCTATTGCGCCGGGATAATAGGCCGTTTTAGGCAGAATCTTGGCGACTGCCTCCAGCGCCTTAGGACTGGGGCCATAGGGGTTCTCATTGAAAACCAAACGAATTTGGCCCACAGGAATATCAATTTGGCCCAGCGTGATCGGTGACAGTGCCAGCCCAGCGGCCCCTATTAGCGCGCCCCGCAAAGCCGATCGGCGACTCATGCCGTGATCACGATACGGCGTGGGGTGCTGGAGATTACCCAATGATCTGAGCACCGGCTCATTGTCGATATTGTAGGACATAAGCACTCTCCACCTTCGCCGTCTGACGGCACCCACTTTTTTTCCCGCAGTTCGTAGCCTGCGCGCAACGCTCTCAGTGATCATAGCGCTTTTACGCTCAGAAGCGAGCGCGCTCGCCTATCGGGTTTTATGTCAAATACTCTCGTCTACTCACTCATGCCACCTCACCGCTTATCGCTCCCGCTCAGTGAACACACCGCACGCTGAACACCTCATCAGGTGCATTGCAGGCACTTCGATGCCATGTTCTCGGCTTAGGGTTCTCAGCTTCGGGTTCCCAGCTTCGAGTCCTAGTCTCTGCCGCCACCCATCAGACCGCTGTCACTCAAACTGCGGGTCTATTAGTAATAAACACGTCATCCTCTCAGCGCTTTCGGTTTATCATATGCCCCTCAATTAACGACTGAATTACCAACTGAATTACCAACTGAATTACCAACTGAATTACCAACTGAATTACCGACTAAGGAGTCACCATGGGTGGCCGCAACGCTGTTGCAGATCTAATTGCTGATAAAGGCTGGTGCGTCGCCGATGGGGCAACGGGATCAAATTTTTTTGGTCGAGGCCTGGAAGCCGGCTACCCCCCCGAGTTGTGGTGCTTAGAAAAACCGGAAGAAGTCGCGGCATTACACGACGCGTTTCTTGATGCCGGCGCCGACCTGATATTAACCAATAGTTTTGGTGGCAATGCACTGCGGCTCAAGCTGCATGCCTCCGAGCATCGCGTTGCAGAACTCAATATCGCCGCCGCTCAGCTCGCGAGCGAGGCGACTCAGCGCCATTGTGCCGCCACCGGTCGAAAAACCCTCGTCGCGGGATCAATAGGTCCTACCGGTGAGTTGTTTATACCCATGGGAATGCTAGACCACAGTCAGGCCGTCGAGGTTTTTCTTGAGCAAGCAGCGGCTTTAGCAGAGGGCGGTGCCGACGTGCTCTGGATCGAAACCATGTCCTCAACGGAGGAGGTTGCCGCCGCCACCGAGGCGGCGAAGCGCACCGGCTTGCCGGTTTGCGCCACGCTGTCTTTCGATACGGCGCGCTGCTCAATGATGGGGGTGACACCCGGGGATTTTGCGCAATTTGCACTGGATATTGAGCTCGATATGTTGGGGTCGAATTGTGGTATTGGCCCTGCTGAACTCCTTGATTCCACTCAAGGCATCGTCGACTCTGGGATTGCACTGCCGGTGGTCGCAAAAGGTAACTGCGGTATTCCCCAGTATAAGGATGGCGCCATTCATTTTCATGGCAGTCCTGAGCTGATGGCGCAATATGCGCTGTTTGCGCGCGATGTGGGAGCCACGATCATTGGTGGCTGCTGCGGTACGACGCCAGAGCATGTCGCCGCCATGGTCAACGCCCTAAAGACCACCGAGCCTCGTCCATTCGACGCCCAAGCGATGATTGAGGCACTCGGTACCCCTTGGGCCAATCTGCCCACGCAAGACGAGCAGTCAGCCAGCTCCGGGAGTACCGGCAGGCGACGGCGCAGCCAGCAACGCGATCGCTAAGACACTCCAAACAGCGTCATGCACCTCCCTCGCTGCGGTGACACCTGCCAGACATAAAAAAACGGCCACATACTGTGGCCGTTTTTCGTATTCACACCTATTGGTTTGATCTGCTTAGAACTCTTGAGACCAGCGAATACCGATCGTTCTCGGTCGCGCTCGAACGCCATAGTTCTGCGTGCCACACGTGCCTGTCGCACACTGCGAGGTGTAATACAGCGCAGCATCCTCATCGGTGAGATTACTGACGTACAGCTCAACCGCGTATTGGTCGTTGCGAATACCTGCAGTGACATCCATAAAGGTATTGGCAGGGATCTCACCTTTTACCAAGTTGTCTGCAACTCTGAGGTCCGAATTGCGCTTGCCCTCGTGCGAGATGGCGCCTTGAAGATGCGCATCAAAACCTGCGAGATTAAAGCTATACCGCGCTACCAAGTTGCCCTTGAACTCAGCGGCGATAGGGAGCTGCGTGCCAGCTGGCGCCCAGGCACCCCCATCTGATTCGCAACCTGCGCAGTAGGCGTCCTTCAACTCACTGTCCAAGAACATCACCGATGCTGAGATATTTAGAGAATCCACCGGCAACCATTGAATCTGGCTTTCGATGCCGTTTACGTCTGCAGTCGGACCATTATCAACCTGCGTGATGGCATTGGCGCCAACAAAGGATACCTGGAAGTCCTCCCACTCTTGCATGAATGCCGCGCCGTTGAATTGGAATCGGCCATCTGCCCAAGTCGTCTTCCAGCCAAGCTCATAATTCGTCAGGAAGTCTGACACATACTCGCCCGCACTCGGCTTCCGGTTAATCCCACCAGGACGATAGCCCTCTGACCAGGTACCATAAATCATATGGTCGTCGGTCACCTTCCACGTCAGATTGGCGCGATAAACAGAATCGCTCTCTGAAATCCCCTTATCAACATTCTTACAAGGCTTGCCTCTCCAGTCATCCTGAGTAGGACACTGTGCCTCTCCAGTGCCGGACCACACACCATTAAAACCGAGGCCAAATCCATAAAAGCCCTCAACCGACACCTCTGGCTTGAAGTAGCGGGCGCCCACGGTCGCTTCTAGGCGTTCTGTAATGTCAAAGCTCACACTACCAAAATAGGCCTCGTCTTCGTCTTCCCGAAAAAGACTATTCACATACACGATATCTTTGAACTCTGGGCTCGCACCTTGATTAGGCCACATCGACTCAGCAAGCCCCTCGACCAGCCAACGCTGCTGGAAGTCATGCTCCTGCTTCTGGTAGAAAAAACCCACCTGGAATCGCACTCGACGATCTTGCGGTGAGCTGATGCGCAGTTCGTGGCTGGTTTTCTCGTAGCCGTCATCGTTAACAAAGCGGGCACCCGGCATAATGCGCGTGCCTGCGTCGGCAAAAAACTGGTTCGGAGCCGACCGGTCACCATTATTTAAAAAGTGTAAATCTGCGTAGTAGCCCGTCGTATAGACGGTGTCGTACCAATATGAATAATCCGAATAGTCAAAAGAGCCATCCACTTCACGATCTAAATAAGCACCGGCATAAACCACGTCGAAGTTACTGATCTTGCCTTCAACCGTCAGGCCTACCTGGTACCACTCGTCGTCGGTAAACTCATCCTTGAAGTGGGTCACCGCACTGTCCCCATCGACAAAATCACTCAGATCTTCGCCCCAAGAACCTTTACCCTCTTGCTTTTGGTACTGCACGGTCGGAGTAATTGACCAATCATCGTTGAGGTTAATCAACATAGACAAACGGGCACCTTGGGTTTCGACGGTGTTGTAGTCATCCTTCGCTACCGCCGCATTGTCTAAAGTGACGTCATCAGCCGTGGTCGAGGCCAGACCAGGAAAGGTTCGAGTACCGCGCTTATTATCGATCCAGCCCGCATCTTCGCGCATCCACGCTACCAGACGAATGGCTGCGTTCTCGCCGACAGGCGCGTTGATAAATCCTTCAGCGGTATAGCCGGTATCATTACCGTCAACGCTGTTGCCCTCTAAACCATAGCCTGCAGAAAATCCGCTGGGGTCAGGCTTATTGGTGATAATACGGATCGTGCCCGACTGCGAGCTGGCACCGTAGAGGGTGCCCTGTGGGCCAGACAGCGACTCGATTCGAGCAATGTCGTACATGTGAATGTCAAGGGCGCCCTGAATGGTGGTGATGGGCTGCTCGTCGAGGTACATGCCTACACTCGGCTGCGAGGTCGTTGCCTGTCCGTCTCGCCCCGTCGTAACGCCGCGCATGTAGACATTAAAAAATCCGACACCACCTGCCGCCGGGGGTTGGACAGAGATACTAGGGAGCATCCGTGCGTAATCGTTAAAGTCTTGAATACCCAGCTCGGCAATTTTCTGGGTGCTCAGCGTCTCGATACTAATCGGCACGTCTTGTAGGTTTTGAGCCCGCTTCTGAGCGGTCACCACCACTTCTTCGAGGCCCTGAGCATATAAGCCAGGGCTTGCAGCGATTAACGCTGCCACCAGCGGCGTGCGCATAAAGCGCGCTGGGCCATTCCATGAGGATAGGGGGAAATTCGACATAATGACTCGACTCCAGTAATTGTATTTGGCGTTGTTGTAAAACGGCGGCCTCGATAAATCGAAGCGCAATGCCGTAAGCGTAAACTACTCTTTTTCACCGCTATTTGCTAGCGGGAAACACCGTGCCCAGGCGTGACGGTTACTGAAATTGCGGCGCCGAGGGGTACGCAGTCAGCACATCGCCCAACGCCTCTTTCAACGGTGCTAAATGAGGCTCATAAAACCGCCATTGCTCAACCCCGTCTTGGTAAATCGGTTGTCGCACTTGCTCCGAGCTGGCTGTCCGCACGGGGCGCTTGTTTTCAAAGAAGCGCAGGCAGCCCTCTTCAAAAGGCAACCCACAGTAATCGAGCACTGCGCGGATCTCTGTCTCTACGTCATCGACCAAACGCTCATAGATGACACGATGCACGCGAGCGGGCAGTACCGCGTCATAGTGGTCCATTAATTCAATATAATCGCGATAAAAATGCCCGACATCGGCTAGGGAATAGCTAAAACTCTGCCCTCTTGCGAAATATTGCTTAAAGTTAGAAAAGCAGCAGCCTAGGGGGTGCCGGCGCGCATCAATGATCTTGGCATTGGGTAAGCACGCCTGTATCAAGCCGATATGTAAGAAGTTGTTGGGCATCTTATCGATGAAATAAGGGCTCTGCGTCTTGCGATGAATGCGGGTGCGCTCAAGATAGGTCTGCCCCGCATCATGGAGTCCTTGGGCGCTCATTCTGGCTAAAACGCCATCGTAAGCGCCCATCTCATCTTCATTGGCTTCGGCGCGCAGCTCTTTTGCCAAGGTGATGATGTCGGGTAATTCGGTAGTGCCCTCTACCTGTGAATGGCTGGCCAAAATCTGCTCTAGTAGCGTCGATCCCGCTCTCGGCATGCCCACAATAAAAATAGGGCTGTCGTCTGGGCACCCCATGCCAGCCCGCCGACGAAAAAATGACTCGGTAAATTGGGTCTTCATTCGGTTAACACGTCGGCTATTCTGGGTGTGCTGATAATTCAGCGTCGAGCGATGAAGCGCGTTGCCTTGGTCATAGTGATCGAATGACACCGCATAATCGCCCGTATCCTCAGCCGCCTTACCTAAGGCAAAGTAGAACTGCACGCGGCTACTCAGTTCAAGATCCTCCCGCGTGACCTGGCGTTGCATGTTTGTTATGTCCTGCTTAGAGAAGCGGAAGGTTTTTAAATTCGCTAGGCTCCAATAGGCTTCACCAAAACGCTCATCTCGATCAATAGCGCCCCGATAGGCCGCCTCGCAGGCCTCACGTTTCCCCTCTGTTTTTAAGACGTGTGCATAGCTCAACCAGACTTTCGCATTCTGCGGATACTCTGCCAATAAGGCCTGATAAAGCTGGCTCGAGCGCTCGTATTCTCCTATGCGGCTACACACAACCGCCGCCAAATTGCGGTATCCCGGGCGATCGGGTTCCTCCGCTAACAACTGATCTACCTCACGTAACGCGTCATCTGATTTGTTCGTGCGATGCAGCAGCACTGCCAAGTTGTAGCGCGCGCCAGAAAAACCAGGCGTCAGCTCTAAGCAATACTCTAATAACGCCTGTGCATCGGCGTTTCGGCCCACTCTCACCGCTACCTCAGCCAACATGCGAATAGCGGCAACATCAGTTGGCGCGTTTTTAAGGTGGGACTTAAGGATCCGCTCTGCTGTTGGCAGTTCGTTCGCAATCATGGCAGCAGCTGCTTGTTGCAGATTGGGATTGCCGGTAGCGCTCTGCAAGTGTCGCAGGTAAGCGCTTTCGCTCGCCGCTTTATCACCAATCGCAGCGCTATGGTCCGCCAAAAGACGCCAGGCCTCGGGATGGTTAGGGTCTAGCGCAAGGACTTTCTCCAACGCCTGAATCGCTTGCTCGCCTTGCTGCTGCTGCCCCAATACCACCGCTTTCAAGAAGTGTGCTGGCACATGGTCTGGCACCGCCGCTAGGATTTCCTCTAATTGAAGTGTCGCCTGTTGCAGATCGTGATCAAGCAACTGTTGGGCATGCTCCATCGCCTGAGCCAGATTGCCGGTTTTATCGATTGCATCACTCACTACGCTCTCACCTCACTTAAGGCACTCTGGACTCACCAATCCACAGGCCACCCTTAACAAAACGGGGCAACGATTACTTGTGGCGCTGCTGGGCTGACTCACATTGAGGACGAGATTGTGTCACAAGATGCGCTGCTCATCACCGAGCACTCCTCGGGGGTGCGCTGCGGCCACGATCGATCATAAACAAACTCACAAGGTAGCTCTGTGATGAATGCTACTCCCCAATCGGCCTCATTCAGTCGATCGACTCCCTGTCTTAAATCGACTACATTCTCCAGAAACCCGAGCGACAACCTCTGACCAACGACAACTCACTATGATGCAAATAGACGAACCTGCCAGAACGATCAGTGTCATTCATCAAACCGAGGTACTCGTCGTCGGCTCTGGGCCCGGCGGACTTGCTGCGGCGCTGGGCGCCGCGCGCGCCGGTGCGTCCGTGACACTACTTGAGCGATTCGGCTGCTTCGGCGGCAACATTACCGCGGTAGGCGTAGAAGGCTTCGCTTGGTACCGGCATGAGCAGACTGTCGATTCCGAGGGCGTAGGCATTGAGTTTGAGCAGCGAGCTCGCGAGATGGGCGCCGCCGTTAAAGAACCACAGTCAGACAGTCATGCGATTGACGGCGAAGCTTTTAAATGGGTCGCGGATACCTTGGTAGAAGAAGCGGGTATCACACCGATGCTGCACCGGTTATTCGTCGCACCCATCATGGAAGGCGATACCATCAAAGGCGTCATCGTTGAGAGTAAAGCAGGCCGCGAGGCAATTCTCGCCGAACGAATAATCGATGCCACCGGCGATGCCGATGTGGCCTATCGCGCCGGGGCGACAACCTTCAAACAGTCCAAGGAAGAGATGATTGGTGCATCGGTGATGTTCTCTATGTCAGGGGTGAACAAAACACGATTCATCGATCACGTTAAAAGTGACCCACAAACCTATCGTGACTGGGACTATGGACAGTGGTCGGTCGAGACATCGGGTAAAGAAGACGAGATGTTTTCGCCGTTTCTGCGCAAGCCCTTTGAACAGGCCCGGGAGGCGGGGTTAATACCCAAGGATCTCGATACCATTGCAGGCACTTGGGGTGCACTGTATGACAGTGGTGATCTCACCTACCTCAATCTGGTTCATTTGCTGGGCTACGACGGAACCGACCCAGCTGACTTAACCCGCGGAGAAATCGAAGGCCGCAAACAAGCGATGATGGCCATAGACGCGCTCAAACGCTATACGCCAGGCTGCGAGGGCGCCAAGTTACGCAATTTTGGGATGACCCTTGGGATTCGTGATACGCGAAAAATTGATGCGGTCTACAACATGACGGAGTCCGATGTCAGAGAGCAAGGGCGCTTCAAAGACAGCATCGGCATTTTCCCCGAGTTTATTGACGGCTACGGCATTCTCATCCTGCCGACGACCGGTCGTTACTTTCAAGTGCCCTATCGGACACTGATACCCCAAGGCGTCAAACATCTAATTTGTGCGGGTCGCATTACCGGGGGTGACCGGGTCAGTCATGCCGCGACACGCAACATGATGTGCTGCACCGTGACAGGCCAAGGTGCTGGTGTGGCAGCGGCGATTGCGGTGAAGCAAGATCGTGGATTTAATGAACTCGATGTTGTACGAGTGCAGACCGAGCTGAAACGACAAAGCGTTCGGCTGCACTGAGGTCGCGGAGGGTATGACGGGACAGGGAGCGACAATGATGCACACAGAACGCCGGCAAAAAGGAGGACCCGCGATCACAGCGCCCTTTCCTGGTCGGAGGCTGTGTCTCTCCCTACTGCCTGTGGATAGCCGTGCCGTCACAGGACAGCCAACGAACAGTGGCCAACACGACGTCTCGCACAAGTCTTTCGACTCATGCCACTCCTACAGCTCATACGAGACCGCCACGCGGGCGCCTCTCGACCGTTATCGAATGGCATACCCATGAACCATAGCGGCACGCAAACTGGCGGCATGTCGCTGCATGACGCCAGGCAGCAACTGGCCGACGACGGCTTTGCACTACTGGTCGGGATGTGCGAGCCCGGGCTCCTAACCCGCCTGCTCGAGGTGTCAACGGAGCGCAGTCGCACAGTGACCCAAGCGCTGGGCACGCAGACTATCGGCATCGGCAGTGCGGCCGGATTCCACGAGATTGTGCAACGGTCGCCCGGCCGCTGGGACATTCCCGTTTCGCCGACCGAGTTCGGTGTCGAGCACCAATCCCTGCCTTGGTGGCCGCTCATCGCCGACACGCTGGGCACTGATGCCGAACACGCCTTCAGTGGCGTCGTGTATTCAGATCCGGGCAGCCCCGCCCAGTTCTGGCATATCGACTCGCCCCACATGACCGCCGAACATCAGCCGCCCCATGCGCTTAACGTCATGGTCGCACTGCACGACATTACGCTGGCAATGGGCCCCACCGAGCTTGCCAGCGGTTCGCATCGGCTGACTAACCATCTTCGCAACCCAGCACTCGTCAGCAACGAGCTGGTTTATCAGCACGAAGCGACCCGTCCAGAGCTTCTGGTGGCGGCCACCTTGCAAGAGGTACCAGAGAGAACGTCATTCCCATTGATAGCAGGTTCATGCCTCTTGTTTGACGATCGTATATTGCACCGCGGGCTGGGTAATGACTCGACGAGCCGACGTAGCGTGGCCTACTTCTCTTACTGTAAAGCGGACTACTGCGAGAACACCCACTTTGAATCGCAGCGCTCGATCTACCCTGCCTGAGGCTGAACGGCTGCTCAATCTAGCCGCTGAGAGCGCATTGACTTGGCAGAGCAGTTCGCCACATGATGCCGTCGTCATCGGCCACCCCTCGTCATATTAAGTTTATGAAAGCCACCGTCTTATTGGTCCTGTCGCTGTTGGTCGCACCCCTGCAAGCGGCTGAGCCGGCGAACCTCGACCCCGAGACCATCGGTTTTTCCAGCGCCCGACTCACCAAAGTCTCCGAGTTCATCGATCGCGAAATCATAGAGGGCAGGCTGGCGGGCGCCGTCACGGTGATCGCCCGCCACGGGCAGATCGTGCACCTCGAATCGGCAGGTCACTACGGGCTCGATGACGACCGACCCCTCGACACAGACACTTTGTTCCGCATCTATTCGATGACCAAGCCAGTTACGACGGTGGCGGCAATGATCCTCTACGAAGAAGGCGCCTTCCACCTCGGTGAACCCGTCACTAAATACTTGCCCGAGCTGGAGGGGATGTCGTTGTTGATCGACGGGCATCCAGTAGCACCCCAGAATGCGATGACCATCGAGCAATTGATGACCCACACCGCAGGACTCACCAATGGCTGGCATCTCGAGCACCCCGTGGAACGGGCTTACCGAGATGCTGCTCTTGAAAAGAGCGCCGATCTGGATGCCTTCATCGAGACGCTTGGCACCCTCCCGCTCCGCTTTGAGCCCGGCACACGCTATCACTACAGCGTCGCGACGGATGTGTTGGGTGCCCTCGTAGAACGACTCAGCGGCCAAACGCTGGAGCAGTTTTTCCACGAGCGGATTTTCGAGCCTCTTGGCATGCGCGATACCTACTTCAATGTCCCCGCCGAAAAAGCCGGTCGTTTGGCTGGCAATCACCTCTGGGATAGCAAAAGCCAGCAGATCGTGCCTATGCCTGATGGGCTGGTACCGCCCCCCTTTGGGGTCACCCTGTTCTCGGGAGGTGGCGGCCTGATTTCGACTGCCATAGACTACTGGCGCTTTTGCGAGATGCTGCGCCGCGGGGGTCATCTGGAGGGTGTTCGCATCCTAGGACCGAAAACCGTACAGGCGATGACCATGGCGCGCCTCGCACCTGAGGTGAGAGACAATGGCGCGACGGAATACCCCGCCTCTCATCTTTATCCCGGGCAGTCTTTTGGTCTCGGGTTTGGTGTGATCACCAACCCTGCCCAGTCTCAAGTGATCTCTTCCCAGGGCGAGTACTCCTGGGGGGGCATCGCCAATACTAAATTCTGGGTGGATCCAGAAGAGGACCTGGTCGTCATACTGATGACACAGGTCATCGGCGCGCCTTACGGTGATCGATTACGCTTTGATCTCAAGGTCGCCACCTATCAAGCGCTTTCTCGTCTCGGAACATCAAGCCGATAATGATTGCAGCGCCTGCCTGCGTCTGAAGAGCAACGCATAGATTGTCGCGTATATGCCCACCACCGTCAGGCCGACCCACTCGATCTTGAAGGGTGTGAACTGAAAAGCCAGCACCAATGCGAGCAAAATCACCCAATTCACAGCGATATAACGACCCGTGCCCCATGTCTCCACCGTAAAACCAATATTGTGGGTATAAAGCCGGGTGAGAGAGTCGAGGGAATTCACGACAAATAGAATGCCGACGCCCATCATCGCCCAGCTCATCGGGCCCGCTATCGAGATCTCATTAGCGAAATACCAGTACAACACTGAAAACCACAACGCGATCGGGATCGAAGGCACGATCAATAACAGCAGTAATAACTGCCACACAGTAAAACCGCTGATAAAACGCGACACGAACTGTCCGATCATAATGCTCCAGGCGAACCACCAAAAGAGATAGAAGGCGTGATAATCATTGATCGGAAAAACAAACTGCGGGAGCTGTCCAAAGTACTCACCCAACTGGCCCATCATTCCCGCGAGCCCTGATGTGCCCATGTTGGACGCGAAAAAAGACCCTGCAATCAGCGTAAAGAACAGACCGCTTGAGGTCAAACTCAGGATCTTCACAAAACGGATCTGGGTACTGGAAATCACCGCCAGCAGCACCGTCAATGCCACTAGTGTATAGCGCACCCCATCCGGGATACCGTCGATATACCCCGGCAGATAGTGTAAAAACAGGTAGCCCGTAAAGGCGCAGGTGCCGATGATGGTGAGGTTATTCACCAGCTTGACTGCCGGAATTTCAAACAGCTGCAATTTCGGCTCGACGACGCAGAAATAAAACGTGGTGAGAAAATAAAATCCCCAGACCAGAAACCCCCAGAAACCGAACTCGAGCGCCAAAGGATTTGCAAAGGCGTAGTCGGGTTCGTTGGCAAAAATCTCGAAATCCACCATCGGGAACATAAGCAGGCCGACATCGAGCCCAGAGGTAAAAAGAATCGCCATGAAGGTCACCACGGGGACTGGGGCGACACCTTCAAGACGCATTGAGCGATAACGCACCACAAGATAAAGCGATGTGAGTGTTGTGACACCAATCGCGATGGATAAAATCCAGTTCACTACCCTGTCTCCATCAGCTAGACGGCACTGGGCCGATCGGCACTGATCTCACGGGCGCGCGCAAACGCTGGCGCGTCGCCCATTCCGTGTCTTGCCATACATCGACTTGTTGCCGCATCGGTTCCTTCCCCATAATGAGGTCCGCAGCACGTTCAGCCACCATGATGGTGGGTGCGTTGAGATTGCCGTTGGGAATCGTCGGAAAAATCGACGAGTCGACGACCCTGAGTCCTGCTAAGCCGCGCACCCGACACGTCGGATCCACCACCGCCATCGCATCGTCGACGGCGCCCATTCGACAAGAACATGAGGGGTGGTAAGCCGTCTCGACATTATCTTTAACCCACGCATCGATCGCGGCATCATCCGATAAGTCGATGGCGGGCTGAATCTCTTCGGCGCGGTATAGATCCAACGCAGGTTGTTGCAAAATCTCTCTCGTCAGGCGGAGGCAAGCCCGCCAGTCTGCACGATCTTGATCTGTTGCCAGATAGTTAAACAGAATCTGTGGCTCATCACCTGGCTCAGGCCCGGATATCCGAACATGGCCGCGGCTCTCAGGTCTGTTGGGCCCCACGTGCACCTGAAAACCATGACCCGTAAAGGCGGCTCGACCGTCGTAACGAATCGCGGCAGGTAAGAAGTGATACTGAATATCCGGCCATGCCAAACCAGCGCGGGAACGAATGAAGCCGCAAGATTCAAAGTGGTTGGTCGCACCCAAGCCCGTTTTGGTCAATATCCACTGCACACCGATACGCAGTTTTGCCCACCAGGTGAGATGCCCGTTGACGGTAATCGGCGCTTTGCATCGATGTTGAAAATAGACCTCTAAGTGGTCCTGTAGATTCTCACCTACTCCGGGCAACTCATGCTGCTGAGTCACCCCTGCGGCAGACAGCACCGCAGCGGGGCCGATACCGGACCGCTGTAATATCGTTGGAGACCCAATTGAGCCCGCGCTCAGAATCACCTCTCGCTGCGCTTGGATCGATCTAAGGGCACCTTTGCGACGATACGTTAATCCGGTTACGGTTTTACCCTCTAAGGTCAGCGTCTCGACTTCTGCCTGCGTCACTAGGGTCAGATTAGACCGCTTGCGCACTGGAGTGAGATACGCAAGGTCAGTTGAGCACCGCTCACCCCGGCGCACGGTCATGTGCATGGGGCCAAACCCCTCTTGACGGAAACCGTTGTAGTCCGGCGTGGTGCCATATCCTGCTTCGTCTCCCGCCGCGACAAATGCGGCGTAAAGCGGATTGCGCATGTTATTGCCGTTACAGGTATCAACAGGACCAGCGCCCCCACGATACTGATCACCCCCTCCCATCCAACGCTCCGCTCGTTGAAAATAAGGCAGGCAATCCGCATAACTCCAACCCTCGGCACCTGCCGCCTCCCATTGATCGAAGTCACTCGCGTGACCACGCACGTACACCATGCCATTGATCGCCGAGGATCCCCCCAGCACTTTACCCCGGGCACAATCCATACGACGGCCATTGAGATGCGGCTCGGGTTGACCCCAAAAGCCCCAGTTAAAGCGCGGCGTATTCATCGGAATCGATAAAGCCGTGGGCATACGGATAAACACACTACGGTCATCAGCGCCCGCTTCGAGTAATAACACGGAGCAATCAGGATCTTCGCTCAGTCGATGCGCCAAAACACATCCAGCAGAGCCCGCCCCGACAATGATGTAATCAAATTCTGTCACGTTGATTCAGTTGCTCCCTGTTGTCGGGTCAAGCGATACAGTAGCCATGAAGCGAGCATACCAATGCCTGCAGCAGCGGCGACATAAGCGAAAAAACCCTGGTAAGCGGTTTTGGTGTCATAGTGGGTATGTAGCCAAGCCGCCACCTGCGGCACGTACGCATCGGGGCTATAACCAACGATCGACACGACACCAATGGCTGTGCCCAGCACCCGCGTGGGCACAGGACAATTATATAAGAGCGCCCAAAAGACACCTCGTAAACCATACGCCAACAGCGCGAAGGGAAAAATAAAGACCCACAGGGTCCACGCCCAGCCCGGTGTGGTGGGCATGAGTGCCAGGTAAAGACAGGCCAGCATGGACAAGAGAAATAACCAAACCATCAGCAGCGGATTCCCAACGCGATCACCCACTACGCCTGCCACAATACCGCCTGGAAAACGCATCCATAATTTGGCAGCGCCGAGTGCGGTCGCAGCGGCCAACGTTATCTCAAACCCTCCTGTCTCGGCAAAGCTGGGGAACTCGATCGTGGCCCAAAAGACGTGATACAACGCCGACAAAATAATACACAGCAACCAAATACTGGGCTGACGTACGATGATGAGCAAATCCGCCCAACGAATTTTTTCTGTTTTGGCAGGGGCTACCGCACCCGGCGTGGATTTCCAGAACATCAAAATTACACCCAGCACCGCTGAGCTCACGGTATAAAGAATGATCACGTTGATCATTCCTAACTGGCGCGTCGCAAACAGCCCAAAAATAAACGTGCCGACCGTTAACAAAATTGCCTCGAACAAACCGCGCGTCCCCTCCAGCGCGCCGAACAGCCGACCCTGTTCCTCACCGCTACCGAGCAGGCTCACTTGCTTAAACATGGCTGCCCATAGGATCCCGACGCCAATGACCCCCCAAGCGGCATAGATCACCAGTAATGCTTCATAACTGGGAATAGTGGCGTACCAAGCGTAACTGCCCGCACTGGCAAACAGCGCAATGATCACGAGCTTTCGCGCCTCAACACGATCTGCCAGCCAGCCCCCCGGCACGTAGCAGATCAGGCACGCCAATGCGTAGGTGCTGCTCAAATTACCCAGTTGCGCCTCCGTTAGTGAAAAGGCGTCTAATAGCGATGTTTTAAAGAGCTGACGCAAGTAAGGCGCGCTATAAATCACCGACGCCGCGAGCGCAAGAATCATGACCTGAGCGTAAGCCGCTATTCGATCTCGATTCATCGCTTCTCTCCCTTTGAGTTAATCAAGGCCGCTTCTTCAAGGTGGTGGCCCACCTGCTCGAGCATAGTAAGCCTCAACTGAGGCTCGATAGAAGGGTAGATACCGGCAATTTCAAAACGCCTCGGTAAACTACGCCGTAAGCCGCTGACGATCCGTGGCCAATAATAGAGCTCAGCCGCTATCAGTGCTCCCCATTGACGGCGAAATCATCAGGTCTATCCGTCATCACCATCTCCACCCCCATTTGCACCAATTTTTTTGCAAGCGTTACCGTGTTAATGGTGTAACACCGGAGCTGTCGATGGCGCTCTATGACTGATTGCGCCGTGCGCTCGTCGAGCTGCTCTCCGTCAAGATGCACCCCCGCAATATCGTACTGCTCACAAAACTCGAGCCCATCAGCGGGTAAAATCTCAGCAATGAGTGCTAGAGGCTGCTGCGGCAGCAACGTTCTCATCGCCTGCAAAAAGCTGCGATCGAAACTCGATACGATGCAACGATGTGTTGGGTAAGCACTAATCCTCTCGGCGAGCGCCGCCGCAGTCGCCGTGGCGGCAACGTCATCCGATGGACACTTTGCTTCCCAAATAATACCCGGTCGATCCTGCTCATCCAGTTGCCATTGAATCAATTGCTTACAGGTCAGCGGCCGTTCACCGAAGAAGCGTTGATGCTTCCAGCTTCCGATATCGAGGGAGGCCACATCGGACCAACTGAGGCTCGGAATCGATGACGAACCTGCCGCCGTCCTGCCCAATGTCTCGTCGTGAAAAATCAGTAACTCACCATCGCTCAATAACTGCACATCCGTTTCTATCCAGCCGACGCCTGAATGCGCCGCCGCGTTAAAGGCGATGGCCGTATTTTCAGGGTAATGAGCACTGGCACCTCGATGCGCACAGATCTGCTCGGCGCGCCAAGTTTTCAGGGGAGCGTCAGCCACAACGTAAAAGGCAAGCCATCATGAAAGATGCGCCGAACTGAGGTTATTCAGGAAGGCACCTGCAGCACTGTCCTGAGCTCTGAGGCTCTTGAGCATGGCGACCAAATTAGCATCACGTTCATCTTCGAGTTCGCTGACCGTCCGTCCGGCCGCTTGCTCATCAGACTGAGTAACAATGCGATTAATCAGCTCGTCATCGAGATCAGGAACATCCGTGAGCTTGCTCCAGGGCCACTGCAGGCAGGGTCCAAACTGTTCTAGAAAATGGCGCATACCGGCTTTACCCCCAGCCGTCCGATAGGTCTCGAATAGGCCCTTCTGTGCCCAACGCAGTCCAAATCCGTGGGTCATGATGTCGTCGATCTGCTCAGTGGTAGCAACCCCATCTTTCACCAACCAAAGCGCCTCTCGCCAGACAGCCTCCAATAAACGATCGCCCACGTGAGCAGGGATTTCGGCCTGCAATGTGATCGGCTTCATACCAATGTGTCGCAAAATCGATTCCGCTCGGTTCACGGTCTCCTGAGGCACCGATGCCGATGGCACACACTCCACAATCGGCAATAAATAAACGGGGTTGTACGGATGCGCCACTATGATCTGTTCCGGGCGGGTGGCGTCAGCCTGCAACTCAGAGGGCATAAAGCCCGAAGTGGAGGAGGCGATGATGGCGTCAGTCGTGCAGGCCACCTGAATATCACGCAACACCGCTTGCTTCACTTCAATGCGCTCTGGCGTGGACTCCTGTATCCATTGCGCATCGGCGACGGCGTCCTCGAGCCGCTGACACAGCGTCAATGCTCCCTCAGCTGGCAAATGATCATACACTTCGGGCACCCACCGGCGTGCCTTCTCTAATACTGCGTTGAGCACCGACTCGGCGTCAGGCGCAGGGTCATAAAAATTGACTTGCCAGCCGTGCAACAAAAATCGGGCAGCCCATGCTGATCCAATCACACCACCGCCGATGATGGCCACGACTGGCATTAGGGAAGTTCCCGCTTGGTGAGATTGAGCTCAGCGCGGACCTCATCCGGCGTCATGATCTCAACCCCCATCGCGTCGATAATCGATGCCGCTCGCGCAACCAGTTCCGCATTGGTGGCCAAATGCCCCTTACCAAGCCAGAGGTTGTCTTCCAAACCGACTCGCACATTAGCGCCTGCCAACACGGCTGCTGCAACATAGGGCATTTGATGACGCCCAATTGAAAATGCGGAAGAGACCCAATCGCTGGGGACATTATTGATCATCGCCATAAAGGTATTCAGATCATTGGGCGCCCCCCACGGAATTCCCATACACAGTTGCACCATCACGGGTGCGGGGATCAAACCCTCGCTCACCAGTTGCTCAGCCAACCAAAGGTGCCCGGTATCAAACGCTTCAATTTCAATGCGAATGCCTAGATCTGCCATTCGCTTTGACATGTCGCGCAACATGCCCGGCGTATTTGTCATGACGTAGTCCGCTTCGGCAAAGTTCATCGTGCCGCAATCCAGCGTCGCAATTTCCGGTAAGCAGGCTTCAAGGTGCGCCACTCGCTCCGCCGCCGAAATCATGTCGGTGCCCTGCTCACTCAACGGGAGCGGCGCATCGGTGGGGCCAAAAACAATATCCCCTCCCATTCCAGCCGTCAGGTTAATCACCACATCCGTTGCCGACTCGCGAATACGCTCGACCACTTCTCGATAGAGGTGAACAGCCCTGTCGGGCGCACCTGTCTCAGGATCTCGAACATGGCAATGAACCACTGCGGCACCCGCTTTAGCTGCCTCAATGGCCGAGTGAGCAATCTGTTCGGGGCTACGAGGCACTTTATCGCTGCGCTCTTGAGTGCTGCCAGATCCTGTGACCGCGGCCGTAATAAAGACCTTCTTTCTCATAGCCAATGGCATACGTTTTTCCCTCTCACAGTATTCAATGGCGTAATGGCCAGATCTTTCGATATCGAAGACGCGCACTTAAGGCCCAATCCAATTGCGACGGTATCAGCCCATCGTGCGCCCCACAGTTTCAACCTCAAATTGCTGCTTGCCCACGATTGACGGCACGAGCAGTTGACTGAATCTCGTCTCGATCAATATAGATGCCTTGCAAGTGACGTTTCCCCGATCCGGAAAATGCCTTGCGGCCATGCAGTATTCGGCGGTTGTCAAAGCACATGATATCGCCGGGACCCAATCGGAAAGTCAATTCAAAGCGTGCATCGTCAGCCAATTGGTGGAAGCGTCGCAGCGCCGCATAGGCACTGGCCACCTCGTTATCGGGCATGTCTGGAAATGCTCGAACCGGATAAAAAGCTCGTATCGTTGGAATATCTTCTCGGCCCAGCGTATCGATAATAGGCGCGGAAAATCGGTGATCGATACCCGGACCACGATTAAAAAATATCCAGCGACGCGTGCTGAGAATCTCATAGTCCTCAGGCTGACTGGCTTTCAGCGCTTGCACGAGTGCCGCGCCATCAGTCAGCGTCGACTCGCCGCCATCCGCCTCATTGACAAGACAATGTAAAAACTGAAACCCGGGAGGCACCTCTCGAGTCGGCAAATCGGTGTGCGGGCCGAGGCGAAACCCGGTATTCGCAGTGGTATTCGTCTTAGCATCTCCGGCCAACTCAACATCCGCTTTAACATCCCACAAAGCCCCAAAGTTACTGTCACGAACTGGGCCGATACGGCTCGCCAGTTGATTCAGAAAACCGGCCTCGGTCGGCGCTTGCTCCACTACACAAACCCCGTAGCAAAGCAGGTCATTGAGCATGTCCGCGAGCGCGTTATCGTCGTCCAGTATCGGCGCTGCAGCGCGGCGAGGTGGACTAGGTAACGACTCGGCCGTCCAAACTTGAGGCTTGGGGAGCCAACTATGGGGGTGGTGCTGACCCTCGGCGATGTGTCTAAGCCAACCCGAGTGGTAGCGCGTCTCCTGTTCATCTGGCTGCCAGACAATACGCAAGTCTCCTGCAGGGGTCACTGACACAGACGTCATTTGCATAGCGTCGGACAGCTCTGCAGGATCCATTAGCCCCTCTCGGGTCGCCGGATCAATACCGCCATAACCAAACGTATTTTCCCGCAGCCAGAAGCGATGACAACTCAAACGCTTGCCGTCGTGCCAATGCAGCACAACGGTGTCGCCAGACCAATCCGTAAATGCAATAGGCTCAGGACCATAATGATAGAAATCAGGGGCAGGTGGTTCCACCACAACATCATGTTTACCCATCGCGCCTGCCCCCGCGTCTCAACAACCGTTTTTTATCAGGCATCAATCAATCACTGATGCGTGCCCAGCTCGATTCACCTGTGTTGCGCAGAATGTACTAGAAGACGGTGTGATACGACAACGAATTCGCAGGCAACAAATCAGCAGTTTGAGACCGTATCACGAGGACAGAAAGGGGCAGAAATAGACACTGCTATATTACACCAACGCATGGCAAACTGAGCACTGAGCGCCGCTGACGCCTGCAACGCCAATGTGCTTGTATCGTCAGCCTGAGTCTTTAATGGCGATGCCTACCTACCGATGGAAAGAGGGATCTTATGAATAGCCAACACAGATTCGCGGCATTGTTCCTTTGGCTCTTTCTACTTTGGATTCCTCTTTCCGCCGCCGAACCTGATGCCGCTACTCGCTATGCTGACAAAGCTATTGCTCTATTAGAAGATAGCATCAGCCGTGAAACGGTGTACGGCGAGGGCAATGTGCCGGCTTACGCTGAGTCGCTTAGGGCGATTTTCTTAGCCGGCGGCTTTCCACCTGAGTCAATCAGCATCGTTCCGTATGGTGAAACCGCCTCGCTCATCGTGCGCTACGCGGGGGATGGCAGTAGTGGCCGCCAACCGATTCTATTGTCTTCACATATGGACGTCGTGCCTGCTAAAACCGATGACTGGTTGCGTCACCCTTTTGAATTACAGGAGGACGACACCTTTTTTTATGGCCGGGGTGTGCTCGATAACAAGTTTGATGTCTCTATTCTGACAACCCTCTTTGTTTGGCTTAAAGAATCGGGGTTTATCCCCCATAGAGACTTAATCATTGCGTTTACCGGGGATGAGGAATCTTTTCAGGAGACGGTACAGCAGCTGACAAGCGAGCATCGTGACCTCATCGATGCCGAGTATGCGCTGATCGTAGACGGCGGCGGCGGTGTTCTAAACGACGCCGGTGAGGCTATTCAGTTCCAAGTTGGCTTTGCTGAAAAGACTTACGCGACATTTTCGATGACGGCTAAAAATCCGGGCGGACACAGCTCTATGCCCCGTGCAGACAACGCCATCTACGATTTAGCTCGGGCTATTCAGCAACTGCAAGCCCATCAATTTCCCTTTGAAGCTAACGAAATCACGCTCACTTATTTTGAGCGCACAGCACCCTTGCTCAAAAATGAGGTCGGAGATGCTATGGCACGCCTCGTGATGGACCCCAATGATGCCGGAGCCATCGCTATCCTCAGAGCACAGCCGGAGTACGTCGGCACACTTGGCACGACCTGTATTCCCACCATGCTCTCAGGCGGGCACGCTGAAAATGCGCTGCCGCGAGCCGTCACTGCAACCGTCAACTGCCGTATTTTTCCCGGTCATACGCCCAATGATATTCTTCGTGACCTACAGCTGATCGCAGATAACCCTCGTCTTGAGTGGCGTGTGATCGGCGTTCCAGTCACCAGCCCCGCATCCAGCTTCAACGCTGAGATCATGGATGCCATCGCAATCGCATTGGAACCCATCCACCCGGGATTACCAATTGTTCCCAAAATGGGCTCAGGCACGACCGATGGCGCTTATTTTCGAGCGGCTGGGATCCCCAGTTACAGCCTTACCGGTATTTTTATTAATCCCAAAGACAGCTTTGCGCATGGCCTCAATGAACGAGTGCCCAAAGCGGCGGTCACAGAATCTCTGCGCTTTTGGAAAGCAATGATCGATGAGCTGGCAGGCAGTCCCAAAAAATAATGCGCTGCCTCACCACCTTAAATGTTCGTTTTAAATAGGGCGCTTCGCTTCAAGCACCACCGTTTCTAAAGCAATGTGGCCAGAGGGTTTGCGGTCGATGTTCTCTAGATTCTGCAGCGCGGCATGTTCACTTTCCATAACGTCTCTTCGAGCAATGTCCGTAAATCCTAAATCGCTGAAAACGTATTTGAGTGTTTTTTCATCGTAAATAAATTCATGTCCCCATGCCCGCACAAACTTGTTAATTAAGTAGACATCGAAGTCGACAGGCGCATTGTTTGCTCTGTCTTTTATTTCGTTGGCCAGGAAGAACTCTAAAAACTCCTGTTCTATTGCTTGCCGTGGTTCAGCGGATACATCATCTGCTCGGTACAGCTTAATTAGGAAGGACAAGTCAGGGGTAGCAATGCGGGCTACTCCGCCTGGTTTCAATATACGTAAACACTCACTCAGCATGAAAACGCCGTTAGGGTATGAAATATGTTCAATGACATGTTCAGAGAAAACATAATCGAAAACACCATCAGAAAACGGTAAGGGTGCCGTCACATCTAAGTGCAAAATATCGCTGGTTCTCGGGTAATAGTCGGAATTTAACCACCCTTCTAGCCAGTTTCGGCCACATCCCAGTTGCAGCTTTTTTGGCCCAACGGTCTCGCGCAAATAGTGGTCGATCAATTTGGCATCGCGGTTCACGCCCAGCTTCTCGGTGAGCACCCTTCTCAAAAAGCGGCGTAACTTTTTCCTCATACGATTTCCATTGAATTCATCATTAAACGAGCGAAAAGATGACACTCATTACGTCAGTAGCGAGCGCCACGCTTTTCAGACGGCGCTCATCAACAAAGCCACCCTCAATGCTTGTTAGCCATCAAGCCAGACTTCCATCTAAACAGCATCTTCTACAGACTGCATTAACAACTATTCGCAGATTAGTTATGTGCTGCTGATTGCATCGGTAGTGGCGCGCCGACTATACCGACTGAAAAATTGCCACACCAGCTCCATACCCCAACGCTTTTGGGATGACGATACTTGGAGACACAGAACCTGCTTTGGCAAATCCTGCTGCTGGGCTGGCGCCACACAGTCAGCAGGGATGGCTGGAATACGCTGAGCCTGCCACTCATGACCCGCGGCGGGGTCGCCGCAACTGACGACTTCGGTATGCTTCTTTTCACACTGCGTATGGGCCTCACAGCGAAGATTGTGTGCTTTGGTTAGCGGCGTCTGCCAGGGCACTGTTGGTGTCGCGCACCCCATCGCCGCTGCCCATATGCGCGTATTTTCGGCCGCAGAGGTATAAATCCACCCGTAGGGTGACGGCTCACCATCGGAGGGGACTCCCGTGTCTAGGTCACCGTAATAATGAATCATAGGAAGCGCTTGATACGGTCCGCAGGCATGTCCAGGTGGCATCTGGTAGATCATGATTGCCACGGCTGCAAACCGATCTGAATAATCGCATCCGAGCCGCTGTGCCATGCTTCCACCATTGCTGTTACCGAGCAAATAAAAGCGATCTAGGTCGGTCATGAGCGTCTGCTGAAGGTTATCCACAATGCTCAGTAAGAAACCAACATCATCTTCACACGAGGTCCAGTCACAGGCCTTACATTCTCCGCAATTGGCATAGCAGGGATACTCAAGCCGATCCGCCAGGCAGTGAGGTGTGGCCTCTAAAGAGTCGTTGCTAGCCAAATCGTTCCAAGAGCTGACGAGGGTTTCTTCCTTTTGCCAAGCGGGTTCAGTGTAAAACCCCGCTCCCTGCGGGTAGGCAATGATGTAATCATTCGCATTAGCGTGCTGATTCAACGCATGGGCTGATGCGAATCCCGTCGCGGTCGAACCATAGCCATGAAGCGCCAAGACAACGGGCAAAGGGCGACTTCCGTAAGCATCCGGCAGGTAAACAAAAAAGGGTCTCGCATCGCCGTCAATTTGCAGCGTTCTACGTTGCAGCACTTTCTCCGGTGGGGCACCGAGAAAATCGGCGACGCGCTCTATCACTTGCTCTTGATAGCATTCGGGATTGGGGCCAAAGTGACCACAGTCGCCGGGGATCTCCACGTGGTCAAACCCAACCTCCTGAGCCAGCAATTTATTGGGCTCTGGATTGACGGTCATATCGCGTTCAAACACGATGGCGAGCACCTTAGAGCGAGGCAGTGCTTTCAATTGGTCCGCATAATCCGGGCGGTCACGACGAATATCATGCTCAGCGGTCGAGCTACTTTGACTCGCGCGATCCAAGAGCGCCGCCTCATTATCAAAACGCGCCATCCCGTCAAGCCAGGCGTCAAAATGCTCCAGCGATTGCTCGCGATTAAGATATTCCGGCGTCCAAAAAATCATGCCGTCAATCGTTGCCAAGAGTGTCGCCTTTCGGCGGATGGCTTCGGGCGAATCATTCGGCAGCGCCAATACCTCCTGCCAAGCGCGCCCTTTCAATCGATCATAAAAGGTATACCAAGGGGTACCTTCAATGGGCACAAAATACGTCGCAAACTGCGGGTACATCATGAGCCACTCATAGGTTTGATAGGCGCCCATTGATGCCCCAACAACGGCATGAAGGCGCTCGATACCCAGCGATTCGCTCAATAATCGGTATTGCAAACTCACCTGATCACGAATGGTGAAATAAGGGAAAGGCGCTTGTGCGCTGTTCGACGGCGATGAGGACACGCCATTACCGAGGGCGTTGACCGCAATCACAAAATAATCGTCAGTATCGACGATACCGCTCGAGCCCAGATAGTTCGACGATGCCAGACCTTCCGCATTACCGTTGTACCAAGTAGGCATCAACACGATGTTACTTAAATCGTCGGCCAGCCGGCCATAAGTGCGAAAGGTGAGCTGACAATCATGAATGATGCCGCCATTTTCTAAATGACAGGCATCTAAATCAGCGGTATGAAATACGCCTTCGTGGTGACTGGATAACCAATTGTTCACGGTATCTGCGCTGCCCACCACACTGGTGGCCAAACACACTAGCGTTATCAGTGCTGTCAGGCCCGACCTCATCATAGTGTTACGACAACGCATCCCCGCACGCTCCCCTCTTCGATTATCTCATGAGCTCGCGCCATTTCTGCAAAGGGGAGTGTCTGTGCAATACGGTGTCGCAGCCCTCCCTCTACCAGCAGCGCCTGTGTATCAGCGACGGCCTGTGCTTTTGCCTTTTCAGGCATGGCATAGACAATGACCATCCGTACCGTCAGATCCATAAACATCATAGTGCGAAACGGTAAACTCGGCTCTGGCACCACCGTGCTGGAATAGGTGGCGATCGTCGCACCGGTGCGGAGACAGTCCAATAGTTCCGGTAAATTAGCGCCGAACTCGACGTCGATCGCACGATCTATTTGAGAACCACCCAACTGCTCAACCACCTGCCGTCCCCAGCCAGGCTCGCGATGATTAACGATTTGCTCTGCCCCAGCCTCACGGCAAGCCAGCGCGTCAGCCTCATTACTGGCTGTCGCGATAACGCGCGCTCCGGCACGCTGCGCCCACTGAATGGCATAGTACCCAACACGACCAGCACCGCCCGTCACAAGTACCCACTGATCAGCTACATCGCCGTCGGCGAAGACACAGCGGTGCGCTGTCAAAATAGGAATGCCCACGCACGCACCCACATCGAAGGCCGTATTATCAGGTAACCCAGGTGCGCGTAAGGTATCGATCGCCACGTATTCTGCTGCCGTGCCATGCAGGCGCGCGTACTGCGCTTGATAGACAAAGACACGCTCTCCTATCCGTGAAGTGGGCACACCACTCCCGACACCCTCGATCACGCCGGCGCCGTCACTGTGGGGAATAACCGCTCCATTATCGAGCAGATTGGGGAAACCGCCGGCACGCTTTTTGACATCAGACGGGTTCACCCCGGTGGTGCGCAGTTTAACTAAGACCTCGCCAGGCCCCGGGTCAGGCGTGGCCCATTCACTCACCTTGAGTACCTGATTTGCCGGACCGAACTCCGCGAACGAAATCGCTTTCATTGCATCACACTCCTTCCGAATTGGGTGACTGTCTTCACCAAGAGATCATGGGTAATGGCGGCAGTGATGACTGAGGTGAGCGGCGCTTCGCCATCACAGAAACCACTGCTATCCACCACCCAGCAGTGCAAAACGCACCCCTCAAAGTTAGGCATCTAGCCAATTAGCCAGGCTCTCTGTGTGCCCATCAATGCCGAGCGTCTGACCTGAGATCATTTGGCCACCTGGCCCCACCAAGAAGCAAACCATAGCCGCAATATCCTCAGCACTCGCAAACGCCCGCAAGGAGCTCTGGCGCAGATAGAGGTTCCGTATCGCCTCAGGATCAACGCCGCGTTCTGTCGCATCGCGCTCAATAACGCGATCAATCCTCTCGCCGCCAACACTCCCCGGGCACAGTGCGTTCACTCGGATATTCCACGGACCTAACTCCATGGCCCACGTTTGAGCAAGGCCAATCGCCGCCCACTTGGCCGCCACATAAGGCGACCGCAATGGACACCCGTATCGACCCGCACTGGAGGACATATTCAGAATGACGCCACTGCGCTGCACTTTCATCAACGGAATCACCAAACGGGTGACATAAAAGGCACTGTTCAGGTCGGTATTGATGGTCTGCTGCCAGCTCGCGACATCAATCTCTTCAACCGGCTGCTGAGGACCGGCAATGCCGGCGTTATTGATCAATACGTCGATACGTCCCCGGGATTCGATCAGCTGTCCCCAGGCAGCGACTACCTGCTCGGCGTCCGATACATCACACACCACCGCTGTCTGTTCACCAAATTCGGCCTGAAATGCTGCCACGGCCGTGGCATCTATATCCATGGTCAAGACGGCGTGCCCTTCCGCAGAGAGTGCACGCGCGCACGTTAGTCCGATGCCTGAGGCGCCAGCCGTAATGAGCGCAACCGCTTGATCTGCCATCATCCCCCCCCTTTTGATATTGATCGCTGCTTACCCGCTGGGTAGTGATCAGGAGCCGTGCTCACGTTCGATCACGCAGGCAATAGACCACGTCGCGTCACCGATGATTATCGGGCAGGATGATCTTCATGTAATGATTTTAATAACGCCCATCCCGACAGCCAAAAGGTAAAGGTCAACGGCAAGGACACCACTAGGGTTGCAGTTTGAGCTTCTTTAATACCGCCCGCATACATGAGCCCGATCGGTAATATCGCAATGGCAACTGCCCAGAAAACGCGGTGCCATCGAGGGGGATCTTCTGAGGCGTCCAATGATTGCGTCGCAGTGGCTGCCAAGGTGTAAGACGCGCTGTCATAGGTTGTGGCAACAAAAATGACGGCGACAACGGCAAACACACCAATAATGAGCGCCGCCATGGGCAACGTATTCAGGCCGGCAACCACCGCGGCATTTCCCCCGGACGATTGCATGATGCCCACAACATCCAACTCCCCGCTCAGTTGCAAACCCAGACTATGATTACCCAGAACAAGAAAGAATAACCACACTCCCATTGAGCCCAGCAGCAGCATGCCAACGACAACCTCTCTGATCGTCCGGCCACGCGAAATGCGCGTGACAAACAGACCCACGAAGGGCCCATAAGCAATCCACCAAGCCCAGTAAAAGACTGTCCAATCACCCACAAATCCGGTGTTATCAATCGGATCGGTCCAGAAGGTCATGGCGAGGGTGTTCTGAAATAAAAATCCTAAGGAATTCACCGCCATCTTTAATAAAAACAGGGTGTCGCTGGCCAGTAATACCGCCACCAGAAACAACAATGCCAACACGATATTAAAGTTGCTAAGCCGCCGGATACCTTCTTGAAGACCCAGCCACACGCTGCCTGCAAACACCACAACACAGACGGCAACCACCACTAACTCCAGCGCGAAATTAGCCGGTATTCCTGTGAGTCGTTCGATAAACGCGGCAATCAAAGGCGTAGAAAACCCCAGTGAGCTCCCCGCCCCCCCAATCAAAGCGACCATAAAAAAACTGTCCATCAGCCGGGCCAGCGCAGAGCTTTCTCGGCCTTTAAGCCAATAGTGTGCCGACAGACTGTATTTCAACTGTGGGATTCGCCGCACATAAAACGGGTAGGCAATGGCCAGTGTCGGCAGGCAATAGAGTGCCCACGCCACAAAGCCCCAATGATGGAGCCCATAAGATGATGACCACAAATAAGCCTCATGAGAAAACGGCTCCGCTTTAAAGGGTGGCGCCTGCACGTAATAGGCCCACTCAATCCCGCTCCAGTACATCAGGCCAGCGCCAATGCCTGCAGCAAAGAGCATCGAAATCCAACTGACCGTGCTGAATTCTGGCTCACCGTCACCCAGCCTAATTTTGCCAAAACGGCTCATACCAATATATACAACGATCGCGAGGGCCGCCGCACCGGTCAGAATATAGAACCAGCCGAACGTTTCAGCGATCCACGCATAGGCGGTTTTGAGCACAGCGGCGCTTTGTTCAGGAAAAACCAACAACGGTATCGACATACTCAACAGCACGATAACGGTAATGGAGAAATTGACTCGATCGACTTGTTGCGACAAAAATCTAACTCTCTTCTACTAATGACATTGGAAAATAAATCTGATCATAACAAAACACGACCCATTGCATCGGCGTCCAATCAGCGTGAAATGACAGTAGCACCTCCAACGGTAAATGACCTGACTTTATTGTCATGCGCGGGGCCGTCTATCGTTTTAAATAGCAGGCAAACGTCATTAAGAAGAGAAGATTTGTGCTGCCGCCCTTTGACACCGCGTCAGATTCGGCTCAAAACTTTGAAACGCTTATATCTGCCGGTCGCATAGTCAGGGGCTCACTGGGTTAGCGCAGAGTGACGCCAACACACTACGACGCCCTTGAAAGGGCCTCCGACCATGCATCACCCGATCATTGTCGATTAGCGCGACGTCCCCCGTCTGCCAGTTCAGATCAAAAGACAGGTCATAGGCAATGTCGGTTGCCGCTTTGAGATCTTCCTCATCGATCGTTGATCCATCGCCATATGTTACGGATCGGCTCTGTTCATTACGTTGATCCCGCCAACCACAAAAAGCAGCAATCAGTTGGTTAAAAAATACCTCCTGACCCGCTGAGGTTTGGCGAATCAAAGGCAATGCCGGCGTGGTGACCGCGAGACACTCCTCAGGCAGCCACCGCCATTGATAATCAAGCGACGCCAATCTCGCCTCGGCAGCCTCCCTCGATGTAACACCCAGCGTGTCTCGCCAACTTCTACCCTGACCCGAGGCTTGGTCTGCAACGCTCGGCATGATGAGAGAGTAGCGAGCGCCTTTTTGCCGACACCGTTCAATAAACCGCGGTAGTCTGGCCTGCAATCTTTGCAGCAGCACGTCAGACCGACATAACGGGGTAGCGCCGCCCACCGCAGCCGCCTGTTCACAGCAAAAAAATAAATAGCGGGGGAAAAGCGGTGTCTGCGCCATCTCATGATGAAGAAAAATCTCCACGTCGCATGGCGCTTCGTTAGCTGTGAAAATTCGCGGTGTTCGATTACGTCTTACCGCATTAGACAGGGACTCGTCATAAGGAAAATTCTCAAGACCGAAAGCCGTGACAAAACGATCGAAGCGTTGATCGTCGGTAATGCCGCAGCCGCGAAAGACAATAGCGCCATGGATTGCGAGCTCAGCCATCAGCGCCTCACGCTGCTGAGCGACCTCGTCGAAATTGGCCATCTGGTGGGAGGGCATCAGCACCAGGGGAAACGCTGTATCAGCATGGCGCTGCTGCAATGCAATGGGTTGTTGGTTAAATAAGGACATACTCACTTTATCGTGCTGCTTTATCGTGAATCAGTCATAGATTGGATAAAAACAGTCGAATGCCTCCTCACAAAAATGGCCGGGGTCGTTAAACCGTCTGTGACAGTTCAGCGCAGAGATGGATGACATTTCCTCGTCGGTTAAGTCAAAGTCGAACAAAGCTTTGTTTTCCTTTAACCGCTCTGGCTGACTGGTTTTCGGAATCACCGCTGTCCCGCGTTGAATCCCCCAGCGAAGAACGACTTGCGCAGGCGTCCGATCTAGCCTGTCTGCAGCGGCTTGAACCACCGCTTGCTTCAACACCGATTCACCATTATCTGCCATATTTAGCTCCACATACGACAGTGCACCCAACGGCGAGAATGCGGTCACGGCCATCTCATACTGCGCCGCGGCGCGCAGTAACCGCTCCTGAGTGAGATAAGGGTGTGATTCGATCTGTAACATCGCTGGTTTGATACTCGCGTAAGCCATCAAATCGTGAAGCAACCCCGAATTATAATTGCAAACGCCAATTTCCTTGACGAGGCCCGCCTCGACCAACCCTTCCATCGCCCCCCACGTATCCGCAAGTGGCACCGCATCTGGCTGCATTTTGGGTGTCTCCGCCTCGGGATCGACTAGCCACTCCGGCGGGTAACGCGTCTCGAAGTCGACATATTCGAGGGCAATCGGGAAATGAATCAGATATAAATCTAGCTCGCTCAGCTTTAAATCTTTCAGCGTGCGTTCACAGGCGGATCGAACGTGCTCTGGTCGGTGATACGTGTTCCACAGCTTAGAGGTCACCCACAGGGACTCGCGATCGACCAATCCTTGCTGTAACGCCAAACGGATCCCCTCGCCGACCTCTGCTTCATTGCCATAATCGGCGGCACTGTCGAGGTGACAATAGCCCTCTGCGATCGCGCCTCGGACCATTTCAGGCGTCTCCTCACGCGCAATTTTCCACAAGCCCAAGCCGACTGCAGGCATTGCTCCTTTGCCCACCTGTATCTTCGCTACCACATGCCTCTCCCTTTAAACCACATTGCTGTCAAACACACTGAATCATCGACCGACGATCAAAACACGACTATCCAACCCCATTGTCCTCAAAAAAAGCTCCCGCCCCTTCGTCCGCACAGAAGCTCGCAATATCTACCGCTTGCCCAATCGCCATGGAGTGTTGGGCCGCACTGGCCACAATGAGGGACCAGAGTGCCTGCTGGGGTGTCGCAGCGTCCACTCTTTCTCCTGCTAGCTGTCGGTGAAATGCAATGTGCTCAAAAAATGTGGCGCCGTAGTGCCCCGTCTCCTCGATCCAAGCCGGATAACCCACGCCTTGAGGTCGATACGCTGGGTGTCCCGGTACCTCTATCTGTAGTCTTGCCTCAGAGGGCGTATCGGGGTGAAAGCTGGCTTGTTCGCTAGCCACTAATCGACCGCACTCCCCCACTACCACCAACTCTTCGTACAGCTCCTGGCAAAACATATTGAGGGTAAAGCTGGCGCGGATACTGTTGTCGTAATCAATGATGACCATCGCATGATCATCAATATCAGACGGCACACCCTGCCACTCAAAATCGAGGAAATTCACACCTCGGCCACCGCTGGCATAAATCTTTTTGGGGCGTGATGCCGCTATGACATTCATGAGGTCAAAGTAATGGCAACATTTCTCAACCAGCGTCCCCCCAGAGTGTCGATTAAACTTGTTCCACTGATTCACCTTGTCGAGAAAGGGTGGTCGGTACTCGGACATCGCGATGGTCTTCACCGGACCGAGGGACGCCCTAGAGTGAATTTCGGATAGTGCCTCTGCATACTGCGCCTTGAAACGATATTGCATGCCTAACTGAATCACACTCGGGTACTCGCGGGCCAAGCGAAGGATCTCCATCGCATCCGCGAGTGTCGTCGCCATGGGTTTTTCCAGCAGAATGGGCTTGCCTGACTCACACACAATTTGTAGAACGTTGTAATGCGTATGGTTCGGTGAGCAAATCACGATCGCATCGACGGCACTGTCCAAACAGGCCTCGCGCAGATCAGCGTAAACCTGTAGCGGCTGGCTCGACAGTAGGGCCCAGTCAGACTGAGCCCATTCAATGCTGCCATTGAAGGGGTCGACGATGCCTTGTACCTCGGCCCACCCGAGCCGCTGGGTGACCCGCAGATGTTCTCGGCCCATCATTCCCGC
>Ga0257110_1000082_pt1 | contig 51401 bp, 48 predicted proteins | sample LP_taG_7_FD_190184 | JGI IMG/M metagenome (GOLD analysis project Ga0257110, IMG submission 190184) | Marine microbial communities from Northeast Subartic Pacific Ocean, Canada - LP_J_2015_P26_10m | ecosystem: Environmental > Aquatic > Marine > Oceanic | place: Canada: Northeast Subartic Pacific...
GCGTATTAATAATACGAAGTCTATTCAATGTATCAATACATAAAAGAAGAATTGCTATTGAAATTGGAGCAATTAGTATATTTGTATTTAATATATATGGTAAAGCAGTGTAGGCCATTATTAAGAAAAAATAAAACATGCTTTTTTCAAAAATAGTCGGGCAATGGAATGTTTTGAAACACGTCCAAGAAAACGCAATTAAATGAAGAGAAATAAATACAAATACAAATAATATATTTTTGGCAATAATTTTAATCATTCTTAAATAACATAATATATTTTTTGATACAACACTTCAAATTGTAAAAATGTTAAAAAAAAGAACTTGAAATGTAATCTCAATAATTAGGAAAATACAATAAAAATGGATAATAAGGATTTAGATGAAATTATTTGTGATGCACACTGTCCTATCAGTATGCAACCAATTCTCGATCCTGTCATTGCGTCTGACGGCATTACTTATGATCGTTCACAGATAGAACGATGGTTTCTAACAAGTGATAAGAGCCCAATTACTAACAAGCAACTTACGTCAAAAACATTGACGTCTAATACTGCTGTTAAAAATTTAATTGCAATCTTATTGAAAACAGATATTGATTTTAAGGAAAGTTATAAAGAGTACAAAAAGGAGCAGGAAAAGACATTTGAAATTATTCAAATTACTGATTTCAATATCAAAGATGCTGTTCTCCTTTATAAGGAGAATCAATCAAAATGTATTAAAAGTTATGGTAAAATTGAAGATTGGGATGTTTCTAAGGTAACTGATATGTCATTTCTATTTAAAGAATTTAATAAATTCAATAAAGATATTTCAAATTGGAATACTTCTAATGTAAATAATATGAAATGTATGTTTGATGGTGCTGAAGATTTCAATTATGATATTTCAGGATGGGATGTTTCGAGTGTGACTGATTTTGCAGGGATGTTTCAATCAACAGAGATTTTTAATCAACCTATTGGAAAATGGAATATGTCTAATGCGAATGATATTTCAGGAATGTTTGCTTATTCTAAAAGTTTCAATCAACCTATTGAAGAATGGGATGTTTCAAAAGTTGAACTTATGTTTGCGACGTTTCATCGCACGATGAAATTTAATCAACCTATTGAGAAATGGAATGTGACGAATGTGGTTATAATGACTGGTATTTTTGCTGGTTCTGTATTCAATCAACCTATTGAAGAATGGGACGTTTCAAATGTTACAAGTTTTGAAGGAGCATTTAATGATACAGTTGAATTTAATCAACCAATTGGAAAATGGAACACTTCAAAAGCAGAAACTATGAAAGGTATGTTTGCTATTTCAAAGAAATTTAATCAATCTATTGGTGAATGGGATGTTTCAAATGTTGAAGATATGAACAATATGTTTTCAGGTTCGTTTGAATTCAACCAACCTATTGGTGAATGGAATGTTTCAAACTGTAAAAATTTCGATTATATGTTTGCAGGTTCAAAAAAGTTTAATCAAAATATTAACAACTGGGTAATTAAGATTAGTGTAAGGGATAGAATCAATGATATGTTTGATAAATCCGAAAGTTTTAATCGGATTAACTGTGTATGGTATAAAAGTTATAATGATCAAGAACTGGATACTGAATCTGATGATGAAAATTCTGATGAAGAGGAACGTGATTCTGATGATGAATTATGTATGTGTTCAATTTGCAAAAAAGAAAGACTTCGTGATTTACTTGAAGATATGACTGCAGAAGATATTGTAGCTGTTATTCAAGACTTTGGATTTTGATAAAAACTTCTATATTAGGATTTGTATTTCCTTTTTTCTAATTTTTAATCATATAAAGATAAGACACATACATATTTCAAGAAACTTCAAAATGTCGTGTGTAATTTCGAACAATTTTTTTTTCAATCCTGATAGTAATATGCAGAAACTTGAATATTTTGACAAATATTTAAAAAATTTACTAAACAATGAATGGCGACCTTTAACCGATTTAAATCCTGCGATTGCCAAGAAATTTTTTGAATATGCAATAGAGAATGAAGAATATAAAACAAAATTATCTGGAACAGACCTAAATACAAACACAGGCCTGTTTTTCAATTATTTTAATCATGAATTGAAGCGTCTTATAGTTACAGCCGCTGTTGTTTCACTTAAAAAAAACGTAGAATATTTTAAGAAATTTTATGTTGAATATTTGAATCAAAAACTACGCGGAGATTATGCTAATGTTTCAGAACTGTACGAATTCAACTGTGAAATCTTTACCTATTTAAGCTGGTCGAATGAATTTGAAACTCTAAAGTGGGTTTATGATATGTTAAAGCATGTTTATTTTGAAAAGTTACGCATGACCGATAATTGTCGAAATTGGATTTACTTACGAAACGTTCGCTATCTTGACTCTATGAACAATTATCTTGTTGAAACATCGGTTATTTTGAAATCAAATGAAATGTTTAAAGTTTTGGTTTCTTCCAAAATATTTCAGAGAAGCAAACACATCCGAATTGTAAAAAAATTGAAATGTGATGTTAAGAAGGGAGAACTTATTACAGCACCTTTTCTTGAATCAAATGAATGGAAATTCATTTCAAAAGATGATACTGCGGATATTTCGAAGATCGAGCTTAAAAATCTAATGAAAATTATTAAGGAATCAAGTTCTGATAAACAACTTATTTCAAAATATTTCTTGAGCGAACACGTAGAGCCGATTGAATTGTTCAAATTTATGTCGGAAATGACAAACACAGAACTAACATTCGTCACATCAAGACAAATTTCTTATTTGCTTTATTACGATAAATTTTCAACTTTTGTTAGTAAACTTGATAGTGAACTCATTCAAAAAATTATTATCAAATTATTCGAACATCGTAATGTTTCGATGGAATTAGTTAAACGATTCAAAAGAATAGCTCATACTGTAAAATATAGCTCAAAAGATGCAATTGACTTTGTTTTGAAATATTTCAATAGAAAAATTGTAATTCATGATTATTCGAGGAATTGGTATGTAAAGGACTTTAAGGAAAAGATGAACTGCCTATTAAATGTTTCAAAAATTAATGATTATATTTTCAAAAAAGATGAATCGAAATTGGTTATTTCAAACGCTAACGAGGTCTGTTTATTTTATGAAGTTTTACCTAAATTAACAAGATCAATCAAACAATATGTTCAGTACAAGCACTCTGCTCATTCAAATGATGATGTAACGTGTCCTATCTGTTTAGAAGAGTTCTCTGATAGTGACGAGAAAGTTCTAAGTTTAATATGCAATCATAAAATACACGCGTCTTGCATGAACGAATACATGAGAACAATGGCGTCAAATAGCATCAAGTGTTGCGTATGCAGAACGCCTGTCCATATCAACTCGCTTTTAGATTAACCCTGGCAAATCCTTATAAAAAACCTCACGGTTCTTCAACAAGAAACTTTCAAATTACTGTGTTCAATGTCTTCTTCAAAATAATTCATATTTTTGTTAAAAGATTCAGGAATAAACACATGATTGTACTTATGTGGTAAAACAGGCACACAACACGGCTTTTGAACTAATCCATTTATAATATAATACTGACAATTGGCACAGAATTTACTTCCGTCGCAGTTACAGTAGTTGACCCCATCTAACTTTTCAATTTTTTTATTTATAATTTCAAGTCCATCCGCAATTGTAACATCCTTCTTTGCTTTTCTTGTGAAATTCAAATAATAATTTGTTTTAATTAACTTGAAATCAGAAAGCTTGTAAATCTTAAATTTGACAATATTTTTAAACATTTTCTATTCTTTTCTCATATATATATATCATATAATTTCAAGTTCGTTTTTTCATCATTTTTGTCAATCATCTTCATCAGAAGGAATAGACCAAGATCCCGGTCTATCTTTTAGAAACTCAAAGTAGTAACGTCCATTATCGTAGTGACGTAGTTTTTTGTAACAAATTGGTATACCAGACAATTCTGTTAGCTGATCCAGTTGCTTTTTTAGAAGTTTTAAATCTAAACGAACTTCGATCGCGGGATTGGGAAAAATTCTGTCAATTTCAATCTTATCATCGCGATTTGTCAGAATTACGTAATATAAGGGAACCAATTTAAAGTCGGTGCCTTCGCAATCGTTTCGGATTATCAATGCTGTTTCATCGAATTCAAGAGTTTTGTTGTACATAGGTGCATATGGTGTCCATGCTAAATACATGCATTTATCTTCTGTTGCTTTTACAAAACTAATTCCTTTATCAAACAGCGTGGCACAGTTTTGAAAATATTCTTGATCGGTTCGATACATGCCTTCTGCACCTGATTTGGAAAGGGAGAAGACCTTGAGAATTTTAAATGTGTTGATTACTTCTGTATGTTTTACACTTCTAAACACGTTGTCTAGAATTGTCTTTGGAAGACTAAGTGAATTTGCCAGAGAAAATGTAAGAGCAGCTTTTATCATATATTTAACAAACTTCATATTATATTAAAACCTACATTTTTATAAATATTTTTTCAAAACATTTTTGAAAAAATAATAAGGAATTTTAAAGCATTTTGAATACACGATTTGTGATGAACACAAACCTAAATCATACAAAATATATATGTATATTATAGAATGCCACGAATACTAAAAACGAGACGTTTAAAAGTAACTAAAAATAAAACGAGATCAAAAAAAGGGGGTGCAAGACGCGCTTTAGACAATAAATCTATACGTAAAGCGGTTGAAGATTATATTAAAGGCGGTTCGGCAAAAGAAAATGTGATTGATGTATATGGTGAAATTGAAGATTGGAATACTTCGAAAGTGACTAATATGAGAGGTCTTTTCGGTGATGAATACTATTTTAATCAAGATATTTCTAATTGGGATGTTTCTAATGTGACTGACATGACAGGTATGTTTTATCTTTGTGGAACATTCAATCAACCTATTGGAAAATGGGGTAAGAAGACACGTAATGTTAATATTATGAATAATATGTTCGCAGGTGCTGGTAAGTTCAATCAAGATATTTCTAAATGGGATACTTCTAAAGTGACTAATATGGAATTTATGTTTCTTGGTGCTGGTAATTTCAATCAAGATATTTCTAAATGGGATACTTCTAAAGTGACTAATATGGAATATATGTTTAATACTGCCACTAAATTCAATCAACCCATTGGAAAGTGGGATGTTTCAAAAGTGACTGATATGAGTTATATGTTTGCTGGTGCTGAAAGTTTCAATCTTCCTATAAATAGATGGGATGTTTCTAATGTTGTAAACATTGAACATATGTTCCATAATGCTGTCATTTTCAATAAAAAGTTAACAACTTGGGGAGATAAGTTACCTACAAATACAGATTTTTCTTTGATATTTGGAAATAAAATTGCTCAGAACAACAAACTTCTTACCAAGAGTGAAAGAAAATTCTTCGACAAAATTGCTCCTTGGTTTTTGCGATCATTTAGTTACGATTATTCAATTGGCATTAAAAAATTTGCTAAACGTGATGAAGAGGATCGTGAGTGCAGTATATGTATGGATACAATTGAACCAAAAGACAAAAAAAATACAATGATTACACCATGTAATCACGCATACCACAAAGACTGTTTGAAGAGATGGATGAAAGACAGAAGTTCTTGTCCTGACTGTCGCAGAACACTCCCTGAACCGAAGTAGTTTATTTCAATATTTCTTAACTTTGAATACACGATTTGTGATGAACACAAATCTAAATCATACAAAAATATATATGTATATTATAGAATGCCACGAATACTAAAAACGAGACGTTTAAAAGTAACTAAAAATAAAACGAGATCATCTAAAAAAGGGGGTGCAAGACGCGCTTTAGACAATAAATCTATACGTAATGCTGTTAAAGATTATCTTGAAGGCGGTTCGGAAAAAGATTATGTGATTTATGAATATGGTGAAATTGAAGATTGGGATACTTCGAAAGTGACTAATATGGAAATGCTTTTCGATAATGCTTCCGATTTTAATAAAGATATTTCTAATTGGGATGTTTCTAATGTGACCAATATGGAAGGTATGTTCTATCTTGCTACAAAATTCAATCAACCTATTGGAAGATGGGGTAAGAAGACAAGTAATGTTAATAATATGAAAGGTATATTCGCAGGTGCTAAAAGTTTCAATCAACCCATTGGAAATTGGGATGTTTCTAATGTGACTGATATGAGTTCTATGTTTGATAAAGCCATTGAATTCAATCAATCTATTGGAGACTGGAATGTTTCAAAAGTGACTAATATGAGTTATATGTTTGCTGATGCTGAAAGTTTCAATCGTCCTATAAATAGATGGGATGTTTCTAAAGTTGTAAATATTAAACATATGTTTTCAAGGGTCTTAGGTTCCAGTTTCAGCAAAAAGTTAACAACTTGGGGAGATAAGTTGCCTACAAATACAGATTTTTCTTTGATATTTGGAAGTGAAATTGGTGACTATATACGACTGAACAGCGCACTTACCAAGAGTGAAAGAAAATTCTTAGACAAAATTGCTCCTTGGTTTTTTCCAAAATTGCCGCGTTACGATTATTCAATTGGAATTAAAAAATTTGCTAAACGTGATGAAGATGATCGTGAGTGCAGTATATGTATGGATTCAATTGATCCAAAAGACAAAAAAAATATAATGATTACACCATGTAATCACGCATACCACAAAGACTGTTTGAAGAGATGGATGAAAGACAGAAGTTCTTGTCCTGACTGTCGCAGAACACTCCCTGAACCGAAGTAGTTTATTTCAATATTTCTTAACTTTGAATACACGTGTTTGTGATGAACACAAACCTTATAAACTCTATCCAGAAAGGGTCGCGCTTTAGCGGTGAATATAGCCTGAAAATTTATATATATATTTTTAAAGATGCAATTGTTGCCGGATGAGATTAGATATGAAATTTTTCAATTTCATTTTTTGGAACAAGAAAATCAAAGACTTAAAAATGAAAATTCCTCTTTAAAATTCTATCATCATCATCAAAAATCTTTTTATTACATTTCTTTCACATTTTTTCTTATTTCTTGTTATGTTCTGTTTCCATTTTCTTTGATGGTTTTTGTGATTTAAAATATATATAATTATATAATATGAGTGGGGTGATTTATAAAAAAATTCTTAAAAAGGATGGAGGTGATAATAACATATATGTGATTACATATTATGACTCGGTAAGGAGTGTTCTTGAATATTGCGGAGATCCCACAAAACACTCATATGTTCGTCTTACAGAAGTAAGTATTAAAAATGAAATTTTGACTGGAAAAAATGATGACGACTTTTTGAAATTTGAAATTTTAAACGACCGGTATGATATTGATGAACTATTTGATTATTCAATTGAAAAAAATTTTATAGCAATTGACTCAAATGGTGACAAATACTTATATCAAATTAATGCTATTGAAAATAACGTTTTTCAAGTAACCAATCAAGATGATGTCGTGCCAAATACTATCGAAATCGATTTGTATTCAGGTATTGAAAGAGAAGAAAATGAAAATATTATATTTTTAAGCAAGATTGATTATGACGACGATGATGAAGAGGAGATTGATGATTATACAGGAGATGACAACATGCTAACGTCGGATACAAACGAATTTGTGGAAAATATGTTGAAATCGAATGTAGATCAAAAGCAAATTATTAAATTCGACACGACTATAAAAGACGAAAGCGTAACGAATACGATATTACGAAATAGGAAACTTGATGAAAACATAAAAAATTCTAAGTATCTTTTTCGTGAATCCGATAAATTTCCATCTTATAACGACTTAAAAAGTGATAATGTAGATTACGATGAAACTAGCGACTACAATAAAAATGTCGAAAGTTCGTTGAAATCTTTAAGAATTCAATCCGGAAATGTAAAAGTCGAAACCAGAACAAAAGTTCTATATCAAGATAAACTTTTTATAGCACGAAAACAATACAAGAACATCGACAACACATATGATAAGGTAAACTTCAAAAATTACATATTTAAATTAAAAACAGCACATAAGGAATATAAAGTTAATTTTGATAATATCCCACTTGATGCTTCTGATATAAAACGATTTAAAGATTCCGGTGTTCCTGATTATATAATTCTTAAATTCTTAAATTCACCTATTTATGAATTGAAAAAAGAATTTCAAGAACAATTATATATTCCATCCGGAAGAAACACATCCCTTTTAAAAGAAAAATTATATGACAATGATATCACATCGTACACAGATATTGCAGATAAACCAATTGAGAATTTTTTTAAAATTACAAATAAAATTAATAGAATTAGTGATAATACTGATACTAACGACGACTTATTGAGGATAATTTGGAATTCAAGTGGAATACAAGAAAAATTGAATATATTGTCCGATTTAAGATATGTTCGTCATGCTAAAGAAAAAGAGGATATTTATTATTACTACGACATAAATACAAATCAACGATTCATTCCTATACACGAATACTATCGATTAACTATGTTACTTTCTAAAAACGAATTTTATAAAAATGCTCTTAAAGATCAATGGGTCCTCGATACAAATACAGAACAATCTCATTTCAAAAGTTTTGTAAACAACGATAAAATTTTGGAGAATAATAATGAAATCAATGATAAACCACAATTTGGAATGAACACAAACACTAAGGAAGTTGTACACATTGATGAAGAACTAAAAAGATTAAGTGAAATAAATGGAGTTAAAGCAACATTAAAAGACTTTAAAAATATTGCTGATACACTAAATGATGCGATTAAATCATTATTTAATGATGCTGGTATTGAGGATTATGAAAAGAGAATTCACTTATCAAAAATGAATAATGTTGAATACATAAACGTTCTATATAATATTAGAAAATATGAGATTTTCATTAATGAACCAACAAATCAGTTTTTTGATAAGGATATTTTCAATTATTTTGAAGATTATATAACTTTTATTGAAGTTTTAAAAGAAATGATAACTCTTTTGAATTTATATAGTAAACGGTTTGGTTTAACATATCAATCTAATAATATATCAACCAATAATATTGACGAAAAGATAAGAGATATTGTGAAATTTAAAAAGTTTCTGTCTACTATTAAGATAACCAATTATAAAACTAAAAGAAAAATTGAGGGCAAACCAGTACCTGATATAATTCGTCGTAAAATTCATAATTTTATGATTGAATGTAAATTAATTCTCAAAGAGTTGTACGGTTTTTATACTGATGAAAGCAACTTTGAAGATACATATAAACAAAATCATAATAATACTCATAATTCTTTACACAATATGTTTACACTTCATATTAAGCCTAACATTGTTACTAATAATGATTCAGTTTTCAATATTATTAAACAAAAGATTTCAGAAGAAGTAAAAAATACATATAATGAATCAACAAAAATGAAATTTAGTTTCAATTATTCATATGAACAGAGAAAATTTGGAAATCGTGATAAATCACGTGTTTTAACAAAAAAGAATTTGAACGTATCGGAGGCGGATATAATAGAAGAAAAAACTGATATATTAGGAGTAACCAATAAGAAAACACATAAAATCAATAAACTTATATCAGAAGTTGATACAAGAGATATAGATATTGACACAAGTCTGACAAAATATGTTGAAAACGAAAATATAGCAAGAAAAATTTGTTTTAAGATTAAAATAATCATAGCGGCTCTTCTTAAAAAAGATACTATTGAAAATGCGATTGATAATAAGTTTATTAACAATACACAAATATCAATTATCAATAATAGTTCAAAAACATATTATCCAACTAATAATGTAAATACACAAAACTTCAAAATAAATGTTAATTATAATGATATCATTGACAGATTTTTAAATAAAGCAGAAAAAATAAACATATCTAATAAATATCGTACTATATTAGGAAATATAATATCAAAATTATTTGAAAATCAAATTGGTAACTCAAAAAATATATTTGAAGATGAAATCAATCGCAGTATTGAACACATTACAAGATTTAATATAGATGTTAAAGATGATAATCTCGCTAAACTTGGCGCGGCTCTTATTGAAAAAGAAGCAGCAACATTTATATCTAATTCGAATACGGACATTCTCGTTAATTATACAAGAAATAGGGGTATTGGAGATTTTGCTACTAAAAAGCAGGGTGGTGTTGAGGTGCTTGTTAGTGTATTAGACAACCTTGAAGATCCGGGTGAAGAAACAACAACATCAAATAGTGATGTAGCAACAGAACATCATAACGAAGAAGATTATACAAACAATTATGATCAAGACGATCAAGAAGAACAAAATTAACCATATATTCAAAATGAATATATCCTTTTGTAGGTTTTAGTTTGTAAATCACATTTCAAAAATTTATATATATGTAATTTATAAGAAGTTATGGGGTTAATAAAAGCCGTGATTGTCTCCTTTGTCGCGTTCATTATTCTACAAATTTATTATGTTAACAAACAACGACTTGAAAAGATAATACCAATCCCTAATCCAGAAAAATATGAAATATATTTGATAGTTGCAATTATTTTTGCGATTGAAATGCTGTTGTGATTTTTATATATGTTGATATTAATAAATAAATATGGTTCGAGGTGGTAATCGACTTGATGATTTTAAAAAAAGTTACATGGGAAAAAAATTATCTAGATTTGACAGAAAATTAACATATGGTTCAAAATATGACACAGAACCAGATAAGTTTGGTTCGAAAAAAATTGATTATAACAAATATGATTTAAGTGGTCTCGAAGCTGAGGAAAGGTTTCAAGAACTCCAAAAACTTAAGAATCCCGGAGATGACGCTAAAATAAAAAAAGCAAAATTTGATTATATACAAAGTCACCCCGAGGTAAGACAAAGTTATGATTATAACGGTGTTCGTTGGAAAACCATCGGTGTAATTAGTGTTTTATCATTCATATTTATTATTGTGTCAATATTGGTTGCCGATATTTATAATAATTCCAGTAAGAAAATTACAGAAGATGAAACAGCACAAGGTGCATACACATATGTAATCTCATCAATAACTGCGGTCTTAACTGTTGTAGTAACATTATTAATTGCGGCTATGGCGACAAAATATAAATTGATTATGTTTATGATTTTATTCGGAATCTTTGGTATAGCCACCTCAGCAATAGGTATTTATTGGATTGAAAATGATCCTGATATGTCTAAAACATATTCAAAAGATAAGTGGAATTTTTTGATTGCTGCTATTGTTATTTGGATTATGGTTATTCTTGCCGCACTGGTCTCAATGGCTATTTAAGCCTTAAATCTTTTTGTTGCAAAAAAAGAAACCAAAATAACACTTGAAATTGTTGAAATCTTTGCGAAATTTTTATAAAATTTAGTAGATTTTTCTTTCTTTTCCTTTTTAAGTTCTTCATCTTTCTTTTTAAGTTCATTTAATGTTAGTTTGATAGATTCGGGGAATTTTTTAACAAGTTCTTTAAGTTCTTCATTTTCGTCTTCGTGCTTTTTGATGTCGCGTTTCTTTTTATCGATTTCATCTGTCAATCTGAGAAACATAAATGTATCCTTATCACCAGATTTAGTCTCCATTTCAGTTAACTCATGTTTCAAATCATCAATTTTGCCTAAATTGATTTCAATTCTTGGACTGAACTCTTCATATTTGGACAATTTTTTGTCAAAAGCACGGAAAATTGTGTTAGAATCCATGGTTTCTTACAAAGTTCTGTGTGGTTTATTTTTATATGTTTTTAATTTTGTGATGAACACAAACGGAAAATCAAAAACATCATTAAGTATCCTTATTGAACTTAAACAGGTGTTTCTGTAGTATCATAAGCCGGTTTGAAGGTTAGACCGTATTCAGTTGTCTGTTTTCCTCCTTTTAAAATTGTAGTAATTTTATTAAACTTTTCTGTAATCCCATTATTATTAGCCCAATTATTGAAATCCTTTGTTGATACGAAAATTTTGTCGCTAATTGGCTTACCATCTTTAAATGCTTTAAAATGACCTTTTTTATTTTCTTGAGCTTTTCTTAACTGGTTAGCACTATTATCTTTTCCATTAGAGTCGTCGTCTCCAAGATAGAATGTCCCCCAAATATTAGAATTCTCTTCACCATTTTCACTTTGTCTTTTAACTAATGGATGTTTAAGTTCACCGTCACAATGACAAAGCTTTGATCCATCTTGTATTCCATTTTGTAATTCTTTAATTTTTTCAATTGATGCAAACCAATACCACATAATAGTGTATATAGTGTATCCGTTGTAATATCGTCCTTTAACTTCTTTAATCCAACTCCCATAAGATTTTTCCCCGAACTGGTTCATAACTCTTCCACAATTAGATATAGCTATTGGTATTTTGTTGTCTTTACCTTTATATAATGCTTTAATCTCTTTTTTACGTTCTTCATCTAAATCTTTATAATACGTCCATATTTCCTTCACTTGATATTCCTCAATTACATATTTATTATTAACACTATTAAGTCTCCATTTAGTTATATAAAGGTCTTCTTGTGATTTAATATAACTTTGACCATATGTAAATGTGTATTCAGTATATCCACTAATGGATGTTCGAACTCCTCTTATATATTCTCCAATATATGTTGATAAACTGTTAATTTTTTTTTCATATTTTTTACCCGTTTCTTTTCCTTTATAAATTACTTTCGCACATTCTTTGGCATTTGTGTATTCAATAATATCTCCATTATCATCTTTTACATCTACACCATTTTTTTTGATGGATACAGACTTTGAGCTGGTTTTACTATTTTTTTCATTAGATTCAGCACTTCTTTTTGTATTAAAATGACCTTTACGAGTATTGTTTTCACCACAAGAAACAACTTCAAGAAGATTAGGATGAACACGTCTGTTAGAACCTGGACCCAATAGGTGGTCGACAGAAACCTTATTTTTTCTTAAATTTTCAAAGAAGAACCTCCAATTAAAATATGGATAGAGACTTACAAGAAACATAATGTAAAGACGAATGTTAATTGGATTGTCTAGTTTTTTTCCGTTAAGTGTAGTAATTTTTGTTGTAGCATCTTTACCACCTAATGTCTTACCATAACTATTATACAATTCACCTGTAGCAATTTCAAATTTATATCCTTTAAGTTCTACAAGTTCAAATGAAACATTACCCTTTTCATCCTTTTTGATGATATAATATAGTGCTGGGACATATTTAATACCGCGATAATATCCTTTGAAATGTGGAATAAAGGGATACTTTGTGGAATAAAATACATTAGTTGGGTCATCAATAGTTTTTTGTTCACGGATTTTTACATATTTATTGAAAATAACACCATTTAACTTTTTAATTTCTTCATTTGCATCTTGTGTTTTTAAAAACGTTCCTTCCTTACCTGGCTCGAAATTTCTGAAATCCATCTTAATTGTTATAATTATGTAGCTTTATATTTTTATATGATTTTCTTTCGCACATTTTTCAAGATTTATTAAGGAATTTTGAAGAAACTTTGTAAATTATAATTTGTGTTCATCACAAACCTAATAATTTTTGAAAATATTTTCATATAAAAACAAGACGATACAATGTTTTTAAGAAATATAAAAATGAAGACTTTAAAATCGCCCGAAAAAATTACGAATATTATACACATTTCTGACATTCATATTCGAAATGGCAATTCTGTAATCTGTCGTTATGAAGAATACAATTGTGTTTTCAAAAATCTCATAAACGATTTGAAAAAACTTGAAAACCTTAATACAACTGTTTGTGTAATAACAGGAGATACATTTCATCATAAATCAAAACTGGAAACACCCGGAATCAAGCTCTTTAACAAACTTATGAAAGATTTATCAAATCTTTGCTACACTTATATCATATTAGGAAATCACGATTTCAAGCAAGAAGATGTTGAATCTTCTATAGATTTCCTTGACGCTTTCAAAAGTAATTTCAATGATAGAATTGAATTCCTAGAAAATACTGATCTATATAAAGCCTCGAATGTGTTGTTCGGTTTATTTTCTGTTAAAGACTCGCTAAAAATTGGTGCCGGATCGGGTGCTGTTGAACAACTTCCTGAATTTCCAAAACCGATTACAGATGATAATGAAATCGACACAAAAATAGCATTATTTCACGGAAGTATAATTTGCAGTAAAATATCAAATACACGTGCTTTGGAAGATGGTTACCCTTTTGAATGGCTCGACGTTGGTTATAATTTTGCATTGCTAGGTGACGTTCATCTCCGTCAACAATTAATAAGAAAACGGTCTAACCTAATTGCTTGTTACGCAAGTTCGTTAATTCAACAGAACTTTGGTGAAGAACTTCTAAACCACGGCTACATCAATTGGAATCTGAAAAACAAATCCTTCACATTTCACAATGTCAAAAACGAATTTGGTTTTTTAAAGCTTCAATTCAAAAACAATTCCTTTTTCCTTGATGAAACAGATATTTCAATTGAAGATGCATTGAAAGACAAAGATTTTCCTTTTGACTTGAAAATACGATTGAATGGGAATTTCGCATCAAATGATATATTGAATTTAAAAGAACTTCTCAAAAACAAAACTTGTCATTTTGATAATATTTCCTTAAAAAATAAGGAATTGATTCGAGAAGATGTCAATTCAAATGAATTGTTTAAAAATTATTTACAAAAAAACGATATTCAAGATTTGAAAATTCCTAATTCTGACAATTTGAAGATTTCAACCAATTGTGAAAGCATTAAAGATGCAATTTTAAAGAAATCAAACGATATTGAAAAGTATTATACTGAATTCAAAGAAACTGACAATATTAAACCAATTAGTAATTTTTATATCAAATCACTTAAATTTGAAGGTGTTCTTTGCTATAAAGAACAGACGACTATTGATTTCACAAAATTTGATGACAAAATAAATCTAATCTCTGCTAAAAATGGAGGTGGAAAATCTTCATTTTTTGAAATTATTTGTATAGCAATTTTCGGGAAAACTGATAAGTCAATCGTGACGAAAACTACACCTAACAAATGCTATACTGAAATTGATATCATTTTGAATGACACACCCTATAAAATTATAAGAAATTTTGATGTTAAAGATTCAAAACCTTTAAAGAAGAATTATGGTATTTTTAAAGGTGAAGATTTAATAACTGTAGCTCTCGATAACTCAAAAACGAATTTGTGGGTTAAGGAAAAGATCGGAAACTTGAATGATTTTTTATCCAAATTTATGATGAAACAAAGCAATGAACAGAGCTTTCTTTCAATGAAAAACGTTGAACAGAAAAATTTCATAGACAACGCTTTTGGATTAACAAATATTAAAACAAAACTCGACTATCTTGAAAAGGTAAAAAAATCTCTAAAATCTATTTTGAAAACAATCGACGTTTCTAAAAAAATTCATGCTAATGCTGTTGAACCTCATATTGATACTAACCTTATTACTGAAAACATTAACTTAATTAATAAGGAAATTGATGAAATCAATACAGAAATGAATTTCGATTCAAATATTAATGATTTGAAACTTTCAGAAATTGATATACAAAACAAAATTGATAGTTTCAAAAATAAAGATACGAATGATAAAGAACTTATTGAAAACAAACACGCAAATTTGCTTGAAAAATTAAAAGAAAGGCAGGATACTGAACTGGCTCTAATTGAAAATGAGAATAGACTTTTGAATGATATTTCAAATTTGCGTAGAAACACACATAAAATTGATGTATCAAAAGAAATTGTTCAAAAAACTTTAAGTTTCATTTATAAATTTGAAAACCGTATTCAAGAGTTCTCAGAAAAAATAAAGGAAATTGATGAGTATAATGATTTAAAGAACGGCCTTATTGAAACATCAAAAAAACTTGAAACATTATCAGACGAACTTAATATCCCGTTTAATCCGAGTTGTCATGCTTGCATAAAAAACCCAATTCGAATTCAAGCGAAGAGATTGGAAGAACACAAAGAAGAACTTGAAGAGAAAATTTCTAAATATAATCTTGTTGGCGATTATATGGTTAAATACGATAAAATGAAAGAAATTCTAAATGAATATAATCACGTTAAAAACTTTAAAAAGTCTTATGAAATCATAGAAGAATATTATAAGGAAAACGAAGAGAGTTATCTTAAGATTGAAAACTATGAAAAAGAAGTCTCTGAAAATCGCAATGAACTCCGTGAAATTCGTGATAAAATCTATAAAATCAAAACAAAACTAGAACAATACAATCAAACCATTAAGGAATTTGCTGTTAATGAAATGGAAAATCAATTGAAATATTGGGAAAATGTTTTGATTGAAAAAGAGTCATATGAAATTTATAAAGGAAATCGCGTTAAAAATGTTGAATTACAAAATACAATTCAGAACCTTAAAACACAACTTGCTATATCAAAAATGAAAAATGATGAAAATGAAAAAAGAATTGCTAAATATAAAGATATTGAAGAATTGTATGAAAATGTTAAGGGGAAAAAAGAGACAATTGATGAACAATATGATATTCTGACGAATTATTCTAAATATATTTACAATGATTTTATTTTGCCAAAAATAAAGGAAAAGGCCAACGAATTGATTCGCTCTGTTAGTGATAACTTAGAAATAGATTATAAATTTGAAGAGGAAAATCTTGAATTTTATGGAAAAACCGTTAAATATAAAAATATTGATACAAAAAATCTTTCTGGATTTGAACACTTTATCTCATCATTGTCCATTCGAATTGCTATTATCGAATTAACTTCAACGAAAATTCAATTCTTTATCGACGAAGGTTTCACATCTTGCGATATTTACAATATTAATAAAATTCCGACATTTTTGTCAAAATTGACAGAAATATTCAAATCAATTGTGTTGGTGTCGCATATTGAAACTATAAAAGAGAATGTTGATAATGTTTATGAAATTGTAAATTTCAAAATTAAGGTTTAGAAGGTTGCCATTTCAAAAATGTAGGTAAAAATGCTAAAATTCCTATTAAAATAACAACATCTATTATCAAAATTAGATTGGATTTGTTTTTACATAGGGAATTATATACGATGGCCTGTTTTGAGTTTTTTGGCTTTGCAAAATCATAAAAATGACGTAAAGGAGAAGGACCGAACTCACCGTATCTACAGTCATAATGATAATCATAATACGCGAGTGCTAAATATGTAAAGTATAAAATTCCGACCAAAATCCACTTATTCTTTGGGGGTGCATACCAGTAAAAAGACGCAAGGAACAATGAAAGAACTATACACTTTACGTTACCTGTAAGTGGGCCATCATAACACATATCGCCTTTTTTTAATTTTTCTAATTCTTGTTTTGTCATATCGAATGTTTTAACTTTATCTACCATCCTTATAATATAAACATATATAATTTTAAGATTGTGCTCTTGTGTATGTGTCTTTTCCGCAATACTTCTCAAAAAAATCACGTTTTTTATCACATTCACTTGTTCTATTGTAAACACATTCAAACATAATTTCTCTTAAGAGTAAATAACAATCGACCATATCAATATAATATTAGATATTTATTTTTTGAAGTATACAAAAGATATAAAAAAACCAATGAATAATAGCAATACAAGGAAAAGAGTTATCGTGATCGGGTCGCTCATAAATGAATATTCTGTTTGGAAACGGTGAACTTCAGCATAGGGGTCAAATGAGTCAGAAATCTTTTTGTAATTAACAGGATCACTCTGAAATATTCCCAAATTCACAAAGGTAATTGAAAAAATTGAAAGTAAAATTAAGAAATTAATAAATATGGCAGTGATTTCATTGTAACTCAGCTTAAGGCATCCTGTTAATGATGTAAGCATGAATATAGATATAAGTAGAACCGGGACAAACATCAAAAACGTTATTGTTTGTAGATTAGATTCATAAGATGATTTGTCATCGTTGAATATTACATTAGGGAGAGTATTATTCAGTTGCTTTACATCTAAATATTCATTGAAACCAATGTTTTTATCTATAACCTTAGAAAGTTGATTATAGTTGTTTTCAATATTAAACCCGTAGATATAAATAAGTTCAGAAACGGTCAATAACAAGCTTACGAGCATAAGCGAGAACATAACATTTGACATATTTTGATTTGTTTTTCTACATTTTTTCTTATTTTTAATCTGAAACAATATAAACATTACTATAATAGGGACTAGAATCGTTGTAAATAATGTTATATTTTCAAAGATATTTCCACGAACATCAACATAACTATTTATTGCCTTATGATATTTGTTCTTTTTATTAATAATACCATCTTCTTCAATTAGATCATCCATTTTATTATTATATATATATATAATAATGATGAAATCATCTTTTGACATATTTGTAGAAACGTTTGATGCGGATCGCCCGTATATGTACTTATTCATGTCGGTATTATTATTTGCCCTATTTCGTGTAAACATACATTCCCGTGACCTTTCATTCCTTTTAATGAATATTGTATTATACACAGCAATCACAACGACAATATTCTACGCTTACACAAAAAGCGAGAAAAGAAAAATCACAGAAAAATATGTAAAAGATGTTCTATCCCTTTTATATGATACAGATATTGAAAAATATAACGAATTAAAAAAACAATTGCGTGAAACTCCAACTAAATCTAATAAAGATATTTCCTTCATAAAAAAGTACATTACTTTACTTCTTGGCTTATCGTTTGTGGTAATCTTTTCCTTATTCTATTTAAAAAATCGGAATAAAATTTCAATAACATCTGTTGGAAGAAACGCATACTATCTCCTTATTCTGGGATTAACCGAATTGTTCCTAACCTTTTTTGTTATTACACGGATTCCATTACCAAATGTTGTAAATTTGATGGATACATTTATTAGGAGACGAGAACAATGTTCCAAAGAAAATATAAAGGAGATGGTTAGTGAAGATATAAAAAAAGATAATTGCGACAACTTTAAAAAATCAGGAGACTCTTGTGTTGTCAATAATATACACAAATTCGAATGCAATTCTGGACGTATCAATAGAACTCGTTACAATATTGAACCAGTTGTTGTGTAAGGTTTTGTGACGGTCACAAACCAAATTAAAAAAAAGGGATTTCTCCCCGAAATTCAATGAATTTCTCAAGACTTAATCGACCTCAACCGTTTCTTCAACTCACGGGAGCCTTCCTCAAAAGTTTTTGTGTAGATCTCGATGTAGTCCGATATGATATTATCGGCTTCAGCCGATGCGTTCTTGAGACCACCATACTTGAGAGCAGCAAACATCGGCAGTCCAATACCGTTATTCTGTTTCATCTCAAGATTATCCATCATTAGTCAAGATGTGTGTGATCTGTGTGTAATAAATATATATGTTTCAGGGGGTCATTTCTTAACATTTTTTACTTTTTTAAAAAAATATCTATAAGTTCGTTTATATCAGAACAATATTTTCTTGAATCTTCCGCTAAATCTCGCATAGAAGATTTCTTTTTACCTTTTTGAATTTTTTTGAAACTTTTATAAGATTTGTTATTTAATGTTTGTATATTTTTAAGTATTTTTATAACTTCATCCTTTTCATCTTCATCATCTTCACTCTCTTCATCTTCACTATCTTCTTCATCTTCGCTTTCGTCTGTCGAATCACCGTCACTTTCATCAGAATATTTAAAGTCTTCAATAATACCCGCATCTTCTTCAACGATTTCTTTTACTTTTTCAACTTTATCAACAGGATAATTCTTATAAGGTAACTCATGTAATCTGTTTTCCTTTTTATATTCATCGAATCGTAAATCACCAATATCCTCAAGTTTATCATCAACGGAATATATGACACCTTGGTCTTCTGTGTCTTCACCATAATTGTTATCATAAGGTTTGGCACATTTGTAGAAATAATTTCTTTCCGAATGAACTGTCGAATGATATGCAGCTCCAATACCAACAACCTTATTCTGATCATAAAGAGTATTCACTACATGAACTACACCATATCTTACACGGGGGTTTCGTGTCTGACTCTTATACCAACAGTGATGTATTGTAACCTTTAAATTACCTTCATCTTCATCATGTTTATTATCATGACCGATTAACATATTTTTGTGCTGGTCTTTACCAAATACACACCAGGAAATAGTTACAAAACTAGCTTCACGTTTTATATCAAGACATCCATCGGGACATTTAACGAAATTGCAATGGTCGACCCAGACATGGTGTGATGTGTATATTACCATGCAATCGTGTTCGTCATCAAACTTATCGCGATCGGCTAAACCGAAATTTATATTTTTGACAATTACATTTTCTTGTTCCTTAATTTCAAAACCACCTATTATAGTACAACCTTCACCATAAATAGAGCAATTTGATGGAATCTTAAAAACAGATTTGTCATCTGGATCTAATTTAAAAGTTCCTTTTAGAATGATAATAGAAGGTTCTTTTTTCTTACGAAGATCTTCACACAGATCATGAAATTCATCAACGTCACCATCAATTTCATACTTCTTACCTCCTTTACCACCAGTTGTTGTTTTAAGTCCTTTTCCTTCTACAAAACCAAAACCAAATGACATATTACTTAAAATAACAATATATAAAATTTTTATATCAATCTTCAATTGATATTTAATTGAATTTTAGTTGAAAGATTTTGGTTTAAATGTAGAAATCTTCGGTTTAGGAAGGTTAAGATTTAAACAAGTTTCACAAGTGCAGCGAACGTGGTTTTCACCTATTTTGAGATCCTTTTTGTCGAGTTTAATTTTCTTAGATGCTCTACCGAATTGTGCAGGGATATTTATGTTCGACGAACCTTCTCCTTTTATGAAAGAATTTTTTATACTCTCACATGCGCTGATCTTGCGTGTAACGCCACGAAGGTCCGACTCGACATCTGTTCTCGAAGTTTGAACAGAAGAAACGTTATTCCCCGGAGCGAAAGCATCCATGTATTTTTGTTCTGGGTGTTTCCCATATTTATCATATGTTTGGTAATTCGAAAAAGATAAATCGTTTTTGTTAACGAAAGCAGGATTCATAATTAAAATAAACATATATAAAAATTTAAGTATTTTGTTTAGCTTTGAATATATCAAGATATAGACCATCTATAAATTGTAGTCCTTTCTCAATCTTATTTTGATTGTGGATAACAGGCAATTTTAAATTTAAGTTTCGATTACATAGTAAGTTAACCGAATTCAAAATGATAAAAAAGTTGTTTGACGCTGTTGTGTGATTTGTATTAAATATCCAAAGCACCCTATTTGTAATCATTATATTTGCAATCTCATTATCTGAAACATCAGGGATAGTGTCATTTTTACATAATCTATTTTTTATAGGTAGTTTCCTCTTCTTTGCAATTGAAACTAAAAGATCAAATATAAGTAGTTCATACCTTTGATAGAATTTTGTATTCATTCCCTTATATGGGCGAGAATTGCAAATGAATGCTTTTTTGTTATTTTTTTCAAATTCTATAAAAAATCCTAAAATATGAGCAGTGTGTTGGTTATTATATTGTAATATCGATTCTGCTAACATAGAACACAATTTTAAGACAAACAATTTATCACCTGGTTTCCGAATCCTACTAACAAAAGGATGAACCATTTTTGAATCTATTTGTCTTATTATCGTTTTCTTTTGTGCGTCATTATACGGAATTTTTGGCGACGTTAATTCTATATTTTTTGGCGAAAAAAGTACAACACCGTTTAAGAAACAAATTCCCTGCCTTGCCTTCAAATTTGTCTTTTGCTTGAAAATTGTCTCGAAATCATTTTTGATTTTTAGAATGAACAGTGACAAACGCGAGTTAGACGTATAAATATTCTTTGATGAAAAAACAATTAATTCGGACAACCAACTCATTATGTGCTTTGAAATATGAAGTTCGGCAGACCAAAAACAAAGGGAATCATAATCGTTCTTTTTAATAGACTGTTTTATTTGATTTTTTGCGAAAGTTAGTTTGAAACCAGAAAACGTTAAGATTTTAGTTTTCCCATTCATTAAAATATTACATATTTTAAAATCAGTTAAATCACATCAATCATATCAACATTGGCAATGAAATGGCGACGACAGCAAATGCGGTTAATTTTTAAGTCTTCAAGTGCTTTGAAACTAGCCGTCTTTACTTTTGTGTCAAAGTTTTCAATATCAAGAACAACTTCCTTTTCATCCTTGTTATATTTTTCGATAAGTTTAATATATTCTTGCCATTGATTCGAAATAGGTTTTCCACATGAAAAACAGCGTACTGGAATGAGCATATTTATATAATTATATATATATTTTAAAATATACAAATAACACACACACGGTTTGTTTGTATAAAAACTTTCAAAACATTTTTGAAATTTTTATAAGGTATTTTATGAACCAAATTAACTATTATACAATATTATATATATTTCCTTATGTTTTTGAAAAAATAAATTCATATAAACATAAGAAACATTAGAAACATTAGAAACTTAAAATTAAGATGGTTTCTTTCAAGATATTTGAGAATACCAATTGCTTCCGAATTTCCTTAATTGGTGATTACACTAAAACAGAACATTTTATAAAGAATTTCCAATCTAATTTTCAAATTCTTCAAATTGATAGCAATTTAGATAATTTAGTCGAACAAATTGATCATTTTGTATCTCAGAGAAGTTTTGATAATAAGGCAAAACTACTAATATTACACATTAAAATCCCTTTAACTGAAACTTCTATAAAAACAATTGAATTTATATTGAAAAAACTCAAAACAGATACGTCTTTCCTTTTTACAACAGAATCTGAAAAATTAATTCCAAAATCACTAAAAGATCGCTCTGTTGTACTTTATGTGAATCACACCAATAAGACAAAAAATCAAATCGATACGCTTTTAAATGATTACAAAAATGATGACGATTTTATGAAAAAAATATATTCGTTAAATTAATAAGATGCGGTTTTATCTTAAAAAAAATCATAAGGATTTTCATAAATCGTTGTGTCAAAAAAAGGAATTTAATATCAAAAAAACTAACTCATCGCATCTGGATCAACATCAGGTTTGGCTCTCTAATTTCGTGAACCCAAAAACACCATACAAATCTATGTTTGTTTATCACGGTTTAGGCACAGGTAAAACGTGTACTGCTATTACAATTGCTGAAAATTTTAAAGAAAACGCAAGTTACAACAATACAAATATATTTATTGTTTCGAATGCGAATATACAACAAGAATTTGAAAAGAATTTCTATAATGAAAACAACACTTTCAAATGTACAGGAACCGTTTATGAAGATGAACTCAAAAAATCCGATCTTGAAGTCAATACAGAAAATGTAATGAAGTTGGTAAATGAATTTTACAAATTCACAACATATGAGAAAATTCAAAAGGTAGCAACCAGTGATTCTGATTTTAAAGAAAAGTTTGATAATAGTATTGTAATTGTTGACGAGGCACATACAATTCGAATGAAACCAGATGATAATAATAAAAAGGCAGAACAAGACTTAAAGAAAAGGAGTGAGTATCTTATGAAAATTGCGAAAAAATCAACAGCACGAATTGTGTTATTATCTGCAACACCCTTATATGATAATGTATCCGAAATTATTTATTTTTTAAATTTGCTTGAATTGTCAAACACCGATGATAAACAGAATTTCAAAGAGTACAAGGTAACAGACTTTTTTGAAGAGCTCACTAAAAATAATTGGAAACTTAAAAAGGAAACGGAACAAGAATTCATAACTGCTACAACTGGAATGTTTTCGTACCTTCAATCAGGTGACCCAACATCATTTCCTTTGAAACTATCTGATATTAGCGAGTCTTCAAAAGATTTAACAAGCATACAAAATGATATACAATATAATGGGGAGAAAAATGAAAAATATGAAGGTCTTAATATGAAAATTACTGAAACATTTATGACAAAAGAGCATGAAAACAAAATTAAAACAGAAATATTTGATAAGAAAGGAAACGACAGTTTTGATATTAATTCGATATCTTTGAATAATAGAATGGTAGATATAAGTCCAAATATGAAAAACGATGTTCCAGAGAATTTTGCACCTAAATCTACCACAATTGCGAAATTAGTTCAAGAAAGTATTGGAACTAGCTATATTTATACCAATTTCGTTAAAAAGGGATTAATGCCACAAATTTACGAATTAGAAAAATTAGGATACAAGAAACACGATGTAAATAAACCTGACGGAACTAATTATTTCAATAAATTTAAAAATACACAACCAAACAAATTGAAATATGTTGTTATCACGTCTAGTGACACTTTAAAACCAAAAAATGTTAAAAAGACAATAGATATATTCAATCATGATGATAATAAAGATGGGAACATTATCAAAACTATTATTGCTTCACGAGTAGGTTCAGAAGGCATCGACTTGAAAAACGTTAGAAACGTTCATATATTAGAAGCAGATTTCAATATGTCTACTATTGAACAGGCTGTAGGAAGATCGATACGCAAACAATCACACAAAGGTTTAGATAGAAAATATAGAAATACAACTGTGTATTTTCATGCTACTAAATTTCCAACATTAAACCGCGATACAATCGATATAAAATTATACAAATTAGCAAACATGAAACAAAAAAATAAAAATGATGTTTTAAACATATTAAAATCAAACTCGGTAACATGTGATTTTTTTAAGGAGAAAAATGCGTTTGCTTTCGAAGATTATATAAACGCATATGGTAATGTAGTGACTAATTCAAAAGGTGTTGATGTTGATTTAACAGAAGATATGATAGAAATCGATAATATAAAATGTTTGAATTCTTGCGATAAGAATACAGAAATCGATATTGAAACATACGAATACGATTTACATCGAAAATTCTCTGTATTTGCGATAATGAAAAAAATTGAAAAGATATTCACATTATATGATAAGCCATTTACATTTGATGATATTGTAGAATTTGTAAGACAAGATTTTAAAGAAGAAAAAGAAGATATTATTAAGTATTCGTTGACACAACTTATTAAGCATAAAGTAACATTTGAAAATGTATTCGGATTGAAAGGTAGAATACTATTTGATAAATTCTATTATTTCATTTACATAAATTTGAATGGCACAGAACAAAAATTTAACGAAGGGCAAGTGATCAAACGTAACCGTTATATTGAATTAAATAGTAAATTGTTGCCTGAAGTCGAAAAAGTAAGTTTATCCGTAGAAGAGATAAAAAAATTATTTGAAGTGTTTTATGTGATAAAAGATACAAAATTGTTTACAGAAAACCAAATTAACAAACGAAGTTTTTTTAAATCAATAATATTAGACAATTTTAAGAAAAAAAATACTAATTTTACAATTTCAGAAGAAGATATAAAGAAACGATTTGACAACGAGAATGATGTTCAGGATATGGTTCGTTTTATAAACAAATTAAATAATTCAACTCAGACTGATTTACAAGATAATATAAATGTCAAAAATCTACCATCAGAATATTTCGAATGGAATAATGAACAGTTATTTAGGTATAAAAAAATGCAAAACCAAAAAAAGAATTCCAAAATAAAAACTTCCAACAGTCAAATTTCGGGAAATATTATTACAGTGTTTTCTAATGAATTCTTAAAAGGCGAAGAAAAAATAAATGCGAATGATGTAATGGACGAACAAAATATAAAATTAATAAAATCTAAAATAGGTAGAATAGAAGAGGCCAGAACATTATTATTTATAGCATTTTTGATATTTTTACGTGAAAAAACAGGACAAAAATTTATTGTCTATCCTTATGAAAAAATTATCTTTTAATCTTGCATTTTAGAAACTTTATTTTCAATATCAGCAAGTTCAGTTAACTTTTCTTCCGCAAATTTTGAATATTTATCAAATTCTTCTTTTGAAATATCAATTTGATTTTTTATTTTGTCGTAAGAGCTTTCAAGTGAAACTAAAGTTTCATTGTTATTAATCATTTCTATTCCTGTAAAAGCAGAAGCACCGAGATAGTCAATTCCTGTTTTTAGAATTGCTATGAAATAATCCGAATCATTATCAATTTCCTTACCAGGCAACGACAATTCTAATGCCTCTTTGCTTAATTTAATGTAGAGAAATAAACAAATTTCTTTATCATAAATATCTTCGAAAATATACTTTCCTTTTAATGTATTCATTATTACAAAATTATATATAATATTTTAATAATTTCAACGCACTTATTTTTTATAATTTACGTAATATTTGTTCAATCCGACGGCTTCAAAGAAGAGATGAGCAAAAAAACCTGTTAAGAAGAGCGAAATCTCCATAACATGGTGCTTATTCCAATTTTTACAAATTTTGGGTAAATTAGTTTTGAATATCAAACTAATTATTAGGGATACACTTGCTCCTATTCCTAATATTACAATACCGACGATGATCGCCTCAATAAGTAATTCAAGAAAATAATTCATTATATAATATAGAGATATATTTTTATTACATCGTATGAGGGGTGCCTGGCCTTGTAGCCACTTTTTTTAGTTTTGTTTTACGTGTTTTTTTACCACGTTTTTTACATTTCAATGTAAAACGTTTTTTGGATTTGAAACATTTTTCAATTTCTTCATCAGTTTCTTCGACGGGTGTCTCGACGGGTGTCTCGACGGGTGTTTCGACAGGTGTCTCGACGGGTGTTTCGACGGGTGTCTCGACAGGTGTCTCGACTGGTGTTTCGACAGGTGTCTCGACGGGTGTCTCGACAGGTGTTTCGACGGGTGTCTCGACGGGTGTCTCGACGGGTTCTTCTACTTGATTATCAGTCATATTAAATCTTAAAATATAATAAATTTTTCAAAAAAACGCACGAAATAAAACCATTTACGAATAACTACCAAAACTCATTGCATCATCATCGTCGTCTTCTTCACTGTCGTCACTCATCAAATGATAATTATGCCATTTTGTAGAATAATGGTCGTGAATTGTAAAAGAATTGTTTTTCATTTTACTCATGAATGACAACATTGTGTGACAATTGCACGTACAGTTGTCACCTTCATTGAAATAAGTGGACGATAAAGGACGAACATAATTTGTTTTCGGTTCTTTGGGAATCACAATACATTCTTTCTGTTCAACATGATGTTTACAGCAACGACATCGTTTATATACTGTCATAAAGCGATCAATATCATCTACATTGCTTTCAATAACTTCTTGAAAATTATAGTTTCCTGTTTCAAAACACTTATCGTCGTATTTCTTCACAAGATTTAATGCACGTTTACCAATAGATACGTGATGAAGTGAATCGAAAGAAAGTGCCAGTGGGATGCGTTTCAATGTTTTTTCAAAGTTTTCACGATGTTCAGCAGAAAATTCATAGATCAATTTGACTATATCTTCAGGAAGATCGAAAAACATGTTTGAATATCCGATTCTTCATCACAATATTTTCAAAAACATTTTTAGAAATTTAATAAGGTATTTCATTTCACATTTCAAAATATTACAACACATCATTCATTTACCTTATGTTTTTTTCAAAAATGTTCAAAAAAATTTCATATAAAAACATAACATATCATTATTTTAAGTACAAATGTTATTCTCAAAAATATTGCTCAACAATTTCGAAATCGGTTACGAAAATTTGAATCGAAAATCTGGAGACCTAAATCCCTTTTCCAAACTTTTTCAAAGTCCAAATATACCGAAACAAGGAAACATTGCAATTTCTGTTGATAATGAAGAAGAAGTTCTTGAAAAATTTGATCAAATCTTGAATTTCAAAAACATTGATGATGCTGTACCACGCTACATTAATACATCCAAATGTGTCAACTTTCCAAAAGATGAATGGGTCAATTGTGTTCTAACGTATTTTGATTCAAATTTCATATACAATTCTAATTCACAAAAGGAAAAGGAAATCACATCTTTTAAACAAGATCTTCTCGAAAAATTTCCAAGTATTTTCAATAAAAGTGTTTTCAAAGAATATAAAAAATTTGTGAAAAATCAAGTTTACAAGACTTTATTCAATCTTGAATATGATGCGACTGTTCTACATATAATTTCTGTTGTTAAAAATGTCAATATGATTTTATTGAAACCTGGTGGTTACTACACAGAATTATGTGTTTATGATGAACGGAAGCCAAATCTCATTCTATTTGAAAACGGTGAGAAAATTGGAGTGGTTCTTGATAAGGATTTTGAATACAAAAGCTCATTTAACCAACTTGAAGTTCTTCGTACAAAACGAATCAAAATCCTATCTAATCCACAATATTCAAAGAAATTCACAAAGATGTTAAGCCTACCTAAGTCCGAAATTGAAACAATCGCAAAATCATATAACATTGAAATAGAAGGAAAAACTAAACAAAATTTGATTGACGAAATAACGTTGAAGATTTAAAAAAAATATATGTATATATTAAAAAATGACATCATCAGCCGATAAACTTAAAAATGCCAAATTAAAGAATTTATATTATAATCAACAGAACCGTTTCAAAGATGGTCACGCTATCAAATCAACTAGTGAGATCGTATTAGCACGTCGTAAATTTAAAGCTACGACTGGTGCTAAAAACATTGAAAGAACGGTTTTAAACCACAATCATTATCCCAATCCTATTCCTGTTACTGTGTCACCAATATATACAACACCAGCAACACCCACACCTGAACTTATATCAAACCCAAAAACGTTCTATAAAAATAACGGTGAAATTAAGGGTCACCATATAGAGGTTGTGAATAGAAATTCAAAACAAAACTTAGTTATTAAAGCAAAAGATACGGAGACACGCCCCTATATCATCAAGATCTTTGGTTCAGATGATCGTACTGCCTTTAAAACGACTAATAATACCGTTGTGGAAGTATCTACTCAAATGCTTGAATTTATCAATAACGAAAGACTTATCGATTTAACTGGTCATATCCACCCGGTTTTTAAATATTACCGTATTTTAGACATTGAGAAAGACATAAAAATTGACTCATTTGAATTTGTTTAAAATGCGTCTGTAAACCCCAAAAAATAAATATGATTATATAAATGTTTCGCAAAATTCTTTTTATTTTACTCACGACGATTGTGTGTTTTCTTTTTTTGTACGTCAGAACAAATCAATGGAAATCAGTATTTAAAGATGTATCAAAATATCAAACAATAGAATTGATTGGTAAAGGTGATGAATTCGCATTATTACTTAATAATAATATCCAGGTGTTTTCAGGTGAATATGATACGTCCCATAAAATTCAATGTCATTTCCCTATAAAAAAATACAATCCCAAAAAAATACTTATATTAGGGGGAGGGGATTTGTTAGCCGCTAAATACTGTTTAGAATTCCCTCAAATTGAAAAAGTTACAATTTGTGAAATTGATGAAAAAGTGGTCAAATTTGCTAAAACAAATGAAATATTTAAAGAAATCACTAATGATATTTCAAAAAATGAAAAACTTAATATTGAAATTGGCGACGCGATTGAGTTTGTTAAAAAGGTTAAGAAAGACGAATATGATCTTATAATCGAAGATGTAGAAATTGATTTCACAATGCAAAATCAAGAAATAAATCGTGGAAGTTTCCTGAAAATGTGTCTTGAAAAGGCGAAGGTGTTTTCAGGAACTGTTCCTGATCATTCTTTTAAAAACTTATCATTAGAAAGGGAGTTTAAAGAAATAACTGATGAAAAACATCTATTTAAAGGCATTGGTTTTACAGAAAGTGAGTTTAAGGAAATTAAAAGTATTCTCGATGACAAAAGAATAGAAGCGTGTATTCAAAATTACGGTTATATATATGGAAAAGAAGCATATATTGTTATTTCGTAGATTTTGAAGAACCATTTGGTTTTTTCAAGTTTCTAACACAGGAACAGGACGAGGTATAACATACGCGAATGTGAAGCCGTTGTGACGAGGTCTATCATTATTGAGACAACTATGAATAGCATTATATTTAAAATTTTCATTTTGGTATGCTTCACAAAGTCTTTTGACACAATCAGGAATATAATGAGAACGCATTATTTCAACACCACTCGGGTCTTTCACAATAAATTCATTCTTGGGGTCTCGCTCTTTTTCGTGTTGTCTATCTTCTCCCATTTCAATATTGTTTTCAACTGTTGTTCCAAGTCTCAATGTGTTGAATGCATTTGAATAGCGAATACAGTTTCCATTTTCATCTTTTTCATTAGAGTCGTGGTCTTTATTGTGTAATATATTCAGATCACCGATTGGTTCATCAGAAAATGCGAGCCATACAAGTTTATGAACGAAAATACCATTAAACATACTTCTATTTATAAGATTTCCGGTTGAGTCTTTACATTGAATTCCTCGGTTTCTTTTCCCCATTCCATCTAATATTCTTCCCAAATTTGATATGGCTTTTGGAGGAATTCCAGAATGGTCTTTGTAAATTTTTTCAATTTCTCCTTTTTGTTTCCACTCGTCGGGTTTATACCATATTTCACCAGGTAAGTTGTTAAGTGTTTCTTTGTATTCTTCGGTATGATCAAATTGTAGTTTGCGATTGTCACTGCTTGTAAATACTCCTTTACGTTTTATATAATTACTAATATTAGCACCAGTAATAGTAATATCATACTCCTGCTTCAAATATTCTGAACCAATTGCTGTAGTTTCAAATACTTTGTCAATATTGTTTTCATCAACAACCTTGTTTCCATCAATCCAAATATGAAATGGTTTTCCTTGTGTTATATGAGCTTGTTTAGAAGCATTTTTACCATTTGATGACATTTTACTACGACGCTTATTTTCAGCACCTGTGACTGCTTCCAGAAACTTAAAATGGCATCTTTTATGTCCTTGTAAGATATGGTCGACTTCTGCTTCACCCTTTTTTTTCGTTGAAGGATTACATTTATTTTTACAAAACTCTGTCCAATCAAGATTAGAATAATACGACCAAAGCTGTAAATGATATCGGCGAACCATTCGTAGAGAATCATCTGCTAATGTAAGATTATATCGCGTACACTTGTTTTCGGATTCAAATATTTTCTTATTCTTTTTATTAAGTTGATATTTATCACCAAAAGGTGTGATGTAATATGGAAATTTCAATTTAAGTGGTTCCCCGTTTTCATCTAATGCAACAAGCAGAACATCATCAGGACAAATAGGACTTACATTGTCGTCTGTAATATGAGGAGTTCCGTATATGTAATGTCCGTCTTCAATAATTTGGGTGTATTCAGTCATATTTTCAGGAATATTATATTCCAAATATGGCTTTTCAAGAGATTTTAAAATCGAAACAATACCATTTATTAACGCTGCCATAATGTATAAATATAAATTTACAATTATGAAAATTATACACAAAAAATTTGAAAACATTTTTAGAAATTTTATAAGGAATTTTAATGACGTTTTCAGAATTTGCTTTGTGATGAACACAATTTCCTTTTAAGGAGTTTTTCAAAAAAACCGTTCTATATAGGGTTTGGGAACTTTTATTTCATAGATTTTTCTCATAAATATGTGTCATAATTTCAAATGAAGGTACAGAGTCAATTAAACTTTGAGAAACTTCACATTTCTTCATAGTTTTCCTATCATAGAAGGATATATTTGATAATATATTTCCATTTTTGCAAATTTTAATTTTGTTATTCAAAATTTTATATTTGGTATTGTCTGAATATTTTGATGTTCTCTCAACTGTTTCTTCGAGATTTTTAGTTACGAATGACTCAATTGGAATATATGAATCTCGAGAATTAAAGGCATCAACTTTTTCCTTGTCCCCGTTTTGCAATATATATGAGTCGGTAATTTTACAAAATTCTTCGCAATTATGTGTTTTTATAATTTCAACTAATCTAGAATATATTGGTTCGCTTAAACAAATGTCTCCAAAAGATAGATCAAATTTACAAACATTCGAGTCGTTTAATCTCCTATGAATTTGGTATCGTGCGAATACCGCCTCCCGTAACACATCCTGAATCTCTTTGTCGTAGCAAATTTCGTTGTCGATTATACGAGAATGTAATATAATCGAGTTCAAATCAATTTTGGTTTTCAAACCGATCATATGGGAATCACGTAGAATATAGTCCAACTTATCTGTATCAAAACCGTTAACATGATTGTTAACAATTGAGAATTCCCAATTCTTTTGAGAAGTACTTGGTTCTATAACCTCTGAAATAAACACGATATCCGCATCATCGAGACCTATGTCATCGGCAATATAATTTAATAGGGAAATTGAACGATTCTCATGATCGATCCAAGGATTATTTTCATCAATAACACCATCTGCTACAAGCTCAGTCAGAACAACTGAATCAAAAGCATGAGAACCTGGTCCGTGACCAATATCGTGGATAAGAGCACCGATTTCAATAAGTTCTTTAATTTTGTCGGTAATAGGATATAATTTGGACAGATGGTTTAACAACTCATGCGTTATATAATATGTTCCAATTTGATGAATTTTACGAGTATGCGTAGCACTGGGGAAGACACGATAAGCAAGACCAGTTTGAAATATATAATTACAACGTTCAAATACAGCGTGGTCGATAATTTTTTTTATCTTTCCACGGACTTCGATCGGTCCGTGAATAGCATCATGAATTACAGTATACTCACTCATTTTTGACTCTACACACAAATTATATAAAAATTTTCAAAACATTTTTCAAAAAATCATAAGGATTTTTTTTGTAGTTTTGATGATTTCACATATTTTAAATAATATTCCTAATTAAAATTTTACTTTTTTAAAAAACGTTTATATGAACTTACAGACATACCATTATGATAGGGTTCATATGGTTCATTGTAATTTACGAATTGTTCACTTGGTGTACATCTTTTATCTTCAACACATTGGTCAGAACCAGAGTCCCACCTACAACGACTATAAGTTCCGCCTGCACGTCCGCCTACATGATGAACATATCGTAGTTTATCGTCTTCTTCACCATTACATTTACTCTTTTTGATAGCTCTGCAGTAATCAGCGGCTTTGTATTCTCGATACGCATCATCACCTTCACAAGACACGTCTCCGGCGGCGGCGCCGGCGGTGCCGGCTCGCCGCTCTCCGGCGGCTTCGGAGGCGGCGGCGCGGATCAAGGCCCTCTCGAAGTCAGCGGCCTCGTCGGCGGCGGCGTCTCCGGCGGCGGAGTCTCCGGCGGCTTCGGAGGCCCCGGCGGCGGCGGCGGCGGCGTGTCTCGTGACCGTCTCCTGGTCGACGGCGACCCCGGTGTCAATGTTAGAACGAGAATAACGATCATTACTAACCACAAATTCTCTGCTAATATATTTTAATAAATCATCATTCTTCTTATAAGTACTATTGTCACTAAGAATATTTTTCAAAGAGTTTTGATCACTTGTTTCTATTAATTCGGGTGAAAACGTACCATTCTCTATATAGTCTGTACCACCTGTATCATCGTTTATAGCTTCTAATATGTCCTCAACAGTATTTTTTTTACCCCAATCATGTAAACTTAATATTAAAAATTGTTTAAGTGCTTCAGCATGGTAACCTACAATATAATAAGATTCATGATCGTTAAATTTATAGTCCGAATCTTTAACAGCAGCGGTTGTATATTTTTTTTGTAAATATTTAAGACTTATAAAACCCATAGAAACACCTGAATTAAATTCATGTCCTTTGATACTAGAAAGTGGTTTTTTTAAGTCTTTTGTGCTATCCCATTCATAATTTGTACTCGTCGTTTTATTTTTTCCTAAATAAGCAACACCGTAGATATTGAGTTCATCAATCAATGGACATAATTTTTCTTGTAAATCTTTCCAATCATTTCTATCTTCTATAAATACTTTAATCTCATCAAATATAGTTTCTATTTTTGTGGTCGGTTTTTTGTCGTGGTTGGTCTTTTTATTCAAAGTTTCAATCATCGCTTTTTCAATCTTATCAAAGTATTCTTTAAGTTCCGTTTTTTTTATGTTGGTAGTACCATCAGCGGCACCGTCGGCGGCGGCGTCTCCGGCGGCGGAGTCTCCGGCGGCTTCGGTGGCCCCGGCGCCGGCGGTGGAGTCTCCGGCGGCTTCGGTGGCCCCGGCGCCGGCGGTGGCGGATGCAGCAGCACAAGATTGGAATACATCAAAACTACATTTTTCCTCATCGGCATCCCATTTACACATATAGAAGTCCCCAGAATTAGTTACTGAATATCTTTTAGGGCATTTTTCACTATCTTTTATTAATACACATCCATTTTTTTTTGTATATTTACGAACTCCCTCACATTTTCCTGATTTTCCAACTATTTTACCATCAACTTCGATATCATAATCAGAATTAAAAACTGCTTCTACCGCATCATCATTAGTAACAGTCTCATCATCATTAGTAACAGTCACAGCACCAGTCCCAGTCAAAAGGTCATCATCTTCATCTTCATCTTCATCTTCATCTTCATCTTCATCTTCATCTTCATCTTCATCTTCATCTTCATCTTCATCTTCATCTTCATCTTCATCTTCATCTTCTTCTTCTTCTTCTTCTTCTTCTTCTTCTTCTTCTTCTTCCTTTTCCAACTCATCAATAACATCATCCACAAGGTCATTGACATCAACGTCTTCTTCGTCACCAGATAAGTAATACAGAATGGCAGCAAAAAATAATGCAAAAACAAACATACCTAAAACAATAAGACCAACGTTCTTATTTTCCATTATTATTTATATTATACATATATTAATTTTTCATCTATTTGTTTAAAATTGAAAGTTCATACATTTCAATGAAATTTTCTTCATCATCAATCTCCGAATAATCTGTGTAAACAACACGCTCATTCTTATCATTTAAACATACAATACGATGGTCTGTTGTCTCAAGATCATATACATATTCTATTTTTTTATCATCTAAGTTGTTTATAACATTGGGAACCTCTGACACTCTCTTAAACTTACCATCGTGTAAGACGTGGTGATTAGATGTTGTGAGTATTCCATCATAATTTGTTAATTTAATATTTTTTCCTGAAAATTTCATTGTTCCTTTAACTTTTGAATCATTTAATAGAACATCACCTATCTTAACATCGATTATTTTTTTCGTAGAACCATCTTTCAAAACAACCATTGTATTCTCGTCGAAACAAAATGCATTACTCAAACCCTGTGAAATTTCATTACTCAATTTTTCAATTTCATTTCCTGTTTTTTTTGATGTGTCCTTTATAGAATTTCCAATATCAGGTATTAGTCCCACTATATCGGATATAAAACTTATTATTGAGTCAAATATTTTATAGAATAAATAAATAGCTACAATCATTGATACAATACCAATAACAATAGCCTCTTTTGGATTCTCAAGAGCATATGAAAAAATAAACATCATATGGGTGGACTTTAAAATATACATATATAAAATAAATATGATTTGTCTTTAACCTATTTAATCGAGGGATTTAAGACACATTCCATGAACGATTCTTACAACAAACAAAGCACACGCCAAAAAAACTTGAAGAATAGCACTTATGAAAGCAATTCCTAAACTAGTATCAAGATTAAATTCTTTTAAACCCTTCGTGCTTTTTATTAGGAAAGAAATCATCGGTATAAAAAGAATACCAAGAATGATTACAATTATCCAGTTTATAACATTGAAATATTTACAATATTTCTTTGATTTAAGAGGACCAATTAAAAATTCTTTAATATTCATATTCTATACATTATACATATATTTATTTTAAATTTTTGTTAAGGATGGATAATTCGTAATTTTCAATAAAATTATCAGAATCATCTATTTCACTGAAATCTGTATAAACAACACGCTCATTCTTATCATTCAAGCATACAATACGATGGTCTGTTGTCTCAAGATCATACACATATTCTATTTTTTTATCATATAAGTTGTTTATGACATTAGGAAGATCAGAAACTCTTTTAAACTTACCGTCATGTAATACGTGGTGGTTAGGGGTTGTAATGATACCATCGTAATTAGACATCTTAATGTCTTTTCCTGAAAATTTCATTGTTCCAACAACCTTCGCGTCATTTAGTAAAACATCTCCTATCTTTACATCAATCATTCTTTTAGTAGCCCCATCACTCAATACCACTTTTGTTTCAGAATCGAAACACAAACCTGGTAATTTGATTTTAGGAATTTGATCAAAAAACTTATCAATAACATATATTGCTATGAATCCCATAACTGGTATAGCAGATAAATACACATACCAAGGCACTGGCATTTTTAATTAATACATATAAAAAAAATGTGTTTTTTTTTTAGAATTTATAATATAACTTTTATATTAGATGGTACATATAGGAATCATCCCTGACGGCAATCGGCGCTGGTGTCGTAAAAATGATTATCCACTTTTTGAAATGACTGATAAATGGATGTTAATTGTTAATAAAAAGATTGATGAAATTTTACCACTAATTTTAAATGAAACGAAGAGACAGAAATATAATGATTTGAAAGATATTAACGAAGTTAGTCTTTACGTCGCTTCAATAGATAATATGAAAAGGAATGACGGAACTATTGAAACCATATACCAGTTTATTAGAAGACTTGAATATAAATACATTGAAATAATGGATAAATTAGAGAAAAGTAAAAAAAATAAAATTCTTGAATATATTGACAAAATATCTATAAATATTGTCGGTGATTTTGATCTGTTACCAAATGACATAAAAGACATCTGTGCTAAGTTATCAGCAAAAAGATCTCAAAATCCTATTTATATAATTAATGTCGCGTTGGCATATGATTATGAAAAAGATATTTTGAATTTTTCAAATAATACAAATGAAAACTATAATAGGAAACAAAGTAAAATAGATCTAATAATAAGAACTGGTTCTGAAAAAAGACTAAGTGGATTCTTTCCCATTCAAAGTATTTATGCCGAATTATTCTTTTTAACTAAACTATGGCCTGAATTTGACATAAATGATTTAAAACAAATATTAAAGACTTTTAGAAAGAGAAATCGCCGATTTGGTATGTAATTTTACAATTTTATATTTGTGAGAAAACGAAATCATTTGATTCGCAAAAAACAAAATAATTATTTGGTATTATCAAGGCGTCTTCCTTTTTCAAGGTTAGCTCAATTAGTTTAAGATCTTTATATTTCTTTTGGTCAATTTCAAGAATATTAATATTTGATACAATGTTACCTTTACCATCACCATATGTTTCAAAAAATCGTGAATAGTATGTATGTATTAAAAACAATGATCCCTCTTCTTCACTAGTTTTGACAACAAGAGTTTTTGTATTATTTTTTTTAAGTTTTTGATGAGTACACTTCTTAAATTTGAATTTTTCAAGATTCGGTCCGTTATTATAAAGAACTATTTCATCTAATTCAGTATTAATTATATTAGAATCATCATAAAATATACTTATGTCTTCAGGCTCATGTTCATCAATGTTGTTTGTAAGTAATATAAATACACAAATTGCTATAAACGCGATTATAAAAACTTTTTTCATTATTACTTAAAATCATATAAAATTTGTAGGATTTTAAACGCAAACGCGAATCATTTTTGTTTCAACTCTATCGATCTCTACGAAATCACCTATTTCTAATCCGATGAATTTGGCAACAGGATCACTTACTAAAATTTTTGGAAGCTTAGATGGATTATTTATAAAATATTCATCGTAAATTCTTTGAATTTTTTCGGGACTTCTTTTTGAGATTCTCGTGTGTTTGGGAACTAGGAAATGCTCTGTGACATCATAGTATAATGTCTTCTTTTCGAATATTTGAATAAAGACATTATATTTTGCGTTCATAATATTAACAATTTTTTGGGTATCCTTATCAACTTCAAAATCGACTATAACAATATAATTGAGTTTTTTACCAGTTAGATCATCAGTATATTTTTCAAATTTTTTATACAAAAATGTGATCAAACTTGAACTGTTTGTTAAAGAATATTGTTTTGAAATGTCTATTATATATTCATAATTATTACGAAACGCCTTTAATTTTTCCAAAATTTCATCAACTCTATCATCATTTTCTTTATCAGAATACATAATACCTATATTAATATTATTGTATATTTTTTTTTGAAAATTTTATATAATTTTAATATAATATGGGTGGTGGATTATTGCAATTAAAAAGAATAGGTCAACAAAATGAATATTTAAACGGCAACCCATCTATTACCTTTTTCAAAAACGTTTATAAAAAACACACTCTATTTGCTATGGAACCACGGCGTATCGAATTTGAAGGGATTCAGTCTCTTGCCTATGACGTCCCATCAATTATGAGATGTAAAATCGATCGTAATGGCGATTTACTAAGTAATATCTACTTTTCTATGAATCTCCCTGATATCTACTCAGGTTACGAAAGTATAACAGACAGCTCAGGAAATGTCACAGGAAATGCATACGAATTTCAATGGATTCCTAATATTGGATCGCAGATTATAAACAAGGCAACACTTACGATTGGTGGAACGAAGATAAGTGAATTATATGGTCAATGGATTGAGATCTACCACGAACTTTTTCTTGATACTTCACAGAAGAATAATTTCGACCGAATTACGGGACATGAACCAGAGATGTTCTTTCCTGCCTATAATGGTATTAATAACGGATTCTATCCAACAAGCTCTTTGGATCCTGCACAAGACACGAATCCAGATAGCGTTCGATTTGCTTTTTCTGAATTCGCTAAGAATCCTTTTCTTCAGCCACCCTCGATTAAGGGACGCAAAATATACGTCCCTATTCCCTTTTGGTTTAGTAAGTCGCCGGGCCTTGCTCTTCCGTTAATAGCTCTTCAATACCATGAAGTGCACGTTGAATTCGAGTGTCGTCCAATTATCGATTTATATACTATTCTTGAAACTCGCCCTAATAATGAAAATGAAGTTGGAACAAGAATTGCTCCAAACGCTACACAAGATCATCATCATATTGGAAATTTTATCACATCTATTCCTAATAATTCTTTCAGCCCAGAGATGAGCTCATTAAACGACGGCACAAAAAATTTACAAGGGTGGAACTACGACTGCCACGTATTGGCTAACTATATTTTCCTTGATGAGGCTGAAAGAAAAAAATTTGCCTTATCGTCTCATGATTATTTAATAGAACAAGTGAATAGAAATGCTTTTACAGGTGTAACTGGAACAAAGTCTTTGAAATTACAATTCTCGCATCCTGTGAAATATCTGATATGGCTCGGGCAACGTTCAGACGTAGCAGATTTGTTTAATGGTTTTAACAATTATACAAATTATGATAATGAATTTATCGATCCATCGTCGGCAACGTACATACGACGATTCGGTTACGATAATGCGGACCCATTGTATTACCAATTTGAAAATGGTTCAATAAAAGTGGTTAATGGTGTTCAGCAGACACTTGATATGGATACTGATAATACACGAGCCTTAATCCCGACTAAGTTTAATTTCAATTCATATGATAAGGATATTATTAAAAATGCACGCCTTTTATTTGATGGGGTCGAACGTTACCGTACATCATCATCACAATTTCATCAATCGTTACAGGCGTTTCAGCATGGCGTGAATACGGATAAATTTGGTATTCAAATGTATTCATTTGCCTTGGCACCTGGCGAATTCAATCCAAATGGCACTTGCAATTTTTCGAGAATCGAAACAGCAGAACTCGAAATCGAAACAATACAGCCTCCCCTTAAAAAACCAGGACAAGGCTACGATTATGATTTCAATATTTACGTATACAGCGTAAATCAAAATATTTTGCGTATACAAAACGGGATGGGCGGCACAGTATTTTCAAATTAACTTATTCATCAAAATATAGGTGCACATACGTCAAGTTTCTAATACAGATACAGGACGAGGTATAACATAAGAGAATGTGAAGCCTTTGATAGATTTTTCGTTTCTATCTGGATTGAGACAACTGTAAATAGTAGCTATAGTAAACTCGATATTTGGGTATGCTTTACAAAGTCTTTTGAAACAATCCGGAACATAATGAGAACGCATTATTTCAACTCCATTCGGGTCTTTCACAATGAATTCATTCTTGGGGTCTCGCTCTTTTTTGCGTTGTCTATCTTCTCCCATTTCAATCATATTATCTCCTTGTGTTCCAAGTCTCAATGTTACGAATGCATTTGAATAGCGAATACAGTTTCCATTTTCATCTTTTTCATTAGAGTCGTGTTCTTTACTGTGTAATATTTTAAGCTTTCCAATTGGTTCATCAGAAAATGCGAGCCATACAAGTTTATGAACTAAAACATCATTAAACACACTGGAATTTATAAGATTTCCTTCTGAGTTTTTACATTGAATACCTCGTGTTCTTTTTCCCATTCCATCTAATATTCTTCCCAAATTGGATATGGCTTGTGGAGGATTTTTCATTTTTCCAATTTCTCCCTTGTGTTTCCATTCATCGGGTTTATACCATATTTCACCAGGTAAGTTGTTAAGCGTTTCTTTGTATTCTTCGGTATAATCAAATTGTAATTTGTGATTATTGCTACTTCCAAATACTCCCTTACTTTTTATATAATAATTAATATTATTAGCACTAATAGTAATATCATACTCATTCTTCAAATATTCTGATCCAATCGGTAAAGTTTCAAATACTTTGTCAATATTGTTTTCATCAACAATCTTAATTCCATCAATCCAAATATGAAATGGTTTTCCTTTTGTTATACCAGATTGTTTAGAAGCATTTTTACCATTTGATGACATTTTACTACGACGAATATTTTCAGCACGTGTGACGGCTTCCAGAAACTTAAAATGACATCTTTTATGTCCTTGTAGGATATGGTCGACTTCTGCGTCACCATTACTATTTTCACAATTTTTATCTTTATTTTTACAAAACTCTGTCCAATCAATCTTTTTAGGATTAGAATAATACGACCAAAGCTGTAAATGATGTGGGAGAAATTTTCGTGTAGAATCATCTGCTAATATAAGTTTATATTGTTTACACTCGTTTTTGGATTCAAATATTTTCTCATTCTTTTTATTGAGTCTATACTTATCACCAAAAGGTGTGATGTAATATGGATGTTTCAAAAGAAGTGGTTTCCCGTTTTCATCTAACGCAACAAGCAGAACATCATAAGGACTAAAAGGACTTACATTATCTTTTGTAATATGTGGTTTTCCATATATGTAATGCCCGTCTTCAATAATTTGGGTGTATTCAGTCATATTTTCAGGACGATTATATTCCAAATACGGCTTTTCAAGAGATTTTAAAATCGAAACAATACCTTTGATTAACGTTGCCATAATGTATAAATATAAATTTATAATTATGAAAATCACACACAAAAAATTCCAAAACATTTTTTAAAATTTTATAAGGAATTTTAATGACGTTTTGTAAATTTGACTTGTGATGAACACAAATTCCTTATGAATTTTTTTCAAATTCATGTGCGTTAAAAATTTTAAAAATTAACATAATATTATTATATAAAATGACCGAGCCATCAACAGAAAAAGTTGAAAACGATTTAGTAGAGAAACTCATGAATGAACTTGACACAGAAGCTATTCAAACCGATCCTGTTTTTGAAATTGAAGAAAATGTCAAGCCACTTGAAGAGATACCCGTTGAAAAAGTCGTAAAGAAAAAAAAGAAGAAAGTGAAGAAGCCCATTATTGTCCTTTCCGATACCGAAGATGAAGATGAAGAAGAAGAAGAAGAAGTAGTGAAATACAAAAAACCAAAAAAACAACGTGCTGTTGAATATACCGAACAGTCACCAATATCATTCGAAGAAAATTTTAAGAAAGTAATTGATATTCTCAAGAAAACCCTTATCCTTGCTATCATATTCTTCTGCTTTCTTGCATTTAAAAACAAATTCGCAGATTTCATTAATCAAAAAATTCCAACGATTTCATTGGTTGATATTGAATCAAACGAGCTAAACTATGTTGGTATATTTATATTCACACTTTTATTTGCTGTTTCTGTATTTTCAATCAAATTTTACGAAACGCGAAATTGAGTGCGTCAAAATTCAAAAATTTTTTACATAATGTAATTTTAAGTTTAAAAAATGGCAGACGAAGAATTTATTGACGAATTCTCGAATATCGATTTTAAAAAGCTAAACATAAAAAAAGGATCAAAGCTGCCAGGAGGTGCTGTTGAACTACCTATCATCGATGAATCAGGTGATCCTGTTTATTTTGCGATGCCTGTGTTTAAGGTCAACAAGCGAGGTATCAACATCCAAAATATTTCAAAAAATGGGTTTCTAAAATTTGATCTTGATCTAACAAAAGATGCTCATGTTGATTTCAAAGAATTCCTCGAAAATCTAGATGAATTTGTTCAAAAAACTATTGTTACCAAATTTAATGATTTTTTTGGCCACCAGTGGGCAAAAGGAGGCGCTTTTTACGGTAAAAACATCCTTTCGAAGTCAACACTCAAAAAGATGCACGAGCCCTTTCTAAATGGATACTCTTTTGCTCTTCGTGTGCATATGAAAAACAATAAATTTGTATATGAATATGTTGATACTGAACAGAACGAGCTTGATAAGAATGATTGTGCTGATTGCTACTTGGTTCCTCTCGTCGAATTAAAATCGGTTTTCATGAAGTCTCGCGGATACCAAACAGATGTTGTTCTTCGTGGCTTAGTAAAATTAACAGAGGAAGAATATAAGCAATCCATCGAAGAAGAGGAAAATAATGCAATCCTAGAAGAAGATGAGGAGAATAAAGGCGTCTCATACACTGACTATGCAACTGACGATGAAACTGTGGCAACTGAGTATGAATCGGATGAGGGAGACGGTGACTCAGAATACACAGAAGAAGAGGAAGACATTGAAGAAGACGAAGACAGTGAAGACGAAGATGAAGAAGACGAAGATGATGTCGAAACACCAGTCGAAACACCTGTCGAGACACCTGTCGAAGCACCCGTCGAGACACCTGTCGAAACACCCGTCGAGACACCAGTCGAGACACCAGTCGAGACACCTGTCGAGACACCCGTCGAAACACCTGTCGAAACACCCGTCGAAACACCCGTCGAGACACCCGTCGAAACACCCGTCGAGACACCCGTCGAAGCACCTGTCGAGACACCCGTCGAAGCACCTGTCGAGACAGAAAAAGCAAAAATGCTGAGAGAATTCAAAGAACAACAGGAAGCCGCTCTTGCGGCTATGTATGCTAAAATGGAAAATATGTAAAATGATGTAAAATAAAAATTGTAATTAAAATTCCTTATAATTTTTTGAAAAATGTTTTCAAAAAAAATTTATTAAAATGTATGATTGTATAATTATGCTTGATAAAATCAAAAAAAATCTTACAAAAATATTCAAAGGTAAATCAGTTGTAAAAAAGTATAAGAAGTATGATATCAAAAAATATCTATTGAAAAGTAAGAAATATAACGAAAATAAGATTCCAAGAATTCTTCAAAAAGTAATAACAGAGTTTAAATATTTTCAAAGAACTCTTCGTAATCATACCGAATATGATATCAGGTCGCCTATTATTCCAGAATTCATCACTGAAAATCTCGTAATGCTTGCTATTAAAAAATATTTAGGTGATCCAACAGTGACACGCAAATGTTCAGGAGATCTTGCAAGTGAACGATTAGGTTTGATTGAAGTTAAGGCATTTTCAAGCAACGGCCCGAATTCGTTTTCAAATTACATGAAATGGGATTCACTTTTCTTTTGTGATTGCCGAGTGTTCGACCAAGATGAGATATTCATTTATAAGGTAGAAAATAAACTCGAAGAATTTAAGAAATTGATGGTAACCAAAGAAAAGAATTTTCAAGACTGTGAAGATATAGGTATGCGTGCTAAAATCTCGTTTGATTCATTGAAAGAACAGAAAAATTTCAAATACACACAAATTTATAAAGGAAGCTACAAGAAACTTCTTGTATAAATTATCATTAAGGAATTTTAAGTCATTTTGTAAAATATTCAAAACGTCATTAAATTTCCTAATGTTTTTTCTAAAAATGTTTTGAATATTTTTATATAAATGTTAGGTTAATGACAATGAGTGTTTTGTTTATTGATACCGGATATTTCTCATTTTATCGGTATCACGCTTGCAAACGATGGTTTTCATTTCAAGAAGAACGTGATCAGGAAAATTCATGGCAAAATGAAGAAATTTTTAGAAATTGTCTTATGAAGCAAATCGATAAGAATTTAAAGAAGTATTCTAAAAATAAAGGTACAGTTTATATTGCTCTTGAGGCTATGGATGGTAAAAACTGGCGTAAAAACGTCTGTTTAAATTATAAAGCAAACAGAACTAAAAATAATGATATTTACGAATTTATGAAATACTTATATGACCACTTTAAGGAGATTGCGAAAACTAATCCTAAAATTATCATACTTAGGAAAGATTGCCACGAAGCAGATGATTGTATCGCTTTAAAGTGTCGTGAGCTTTTGAGTGTAAATGAAAACACAGACATCACCATCCTTACCTCTGATACAGATTTTCTTCAGTTGGTTGAATCAAATAATAATGTAAAGATGATGAATTCTACTGAAAAGATTATTAGCGACAAGCCTCTCGTAGGTCAATTATATTTAAAACATAAGATCCTTGAAGGCGATAAAGCTGACAACATTGAACCTGTGTTTTCAGGTAAAGGTAAATCAAAAAATATCAAGTCCGTTATTGAAAAAATCAAAGATATTACGTTAGATGATGTGAATGAATCTCATTTTGAAAAAATTGAAGATTACGAAAAATTCAAGAAAAATCGTTTGTTAATTGATTTTGCTATGATCCAAAAGGAGTAAAAAATATTAGAAAATCTACCCTAAACCCTATATAATATCATAAAAAGGCAACTTTCAAAATGTTTAAGAATAAAACGAAAAACGATAAGAAAAGGCAATTGAAATCAATTGAAGATTACGAAATTTCAATTTGTCCTTGCTGTTTCAAATCTAAATACGGACGAGTAAATGATAATCGTGTTCGTATGTGTTGTCAAAAAGTTCAAAAAAAGTAGTTTCAAAAACAACTTTTGGATTCGTGAAAGTTTTACGAATTTTTTTATATAATATTTATATAAATGGAAGAAAGAAGACGTGAAGATATAATTAATCAAATAAATTCAGTTCAATTTGGTATATTAAGTGATGAAGATATTAAAAAACAATCTAATCAACTTGTTGATACTGTCGAGCGTTATACAGGTTCTGGAGAACTAAAATTAAATGGTCTGGACAGCCCTCGTATTCGTAATAAATATGGTCATATAGAACTTGCCCTCCCCATATTCCATCCTTTATTCTTCGATAATGTAAAAGATTTGCTTAAAATTACTTGCGTTAATTGTGCTTCTTGTCTTGTTCCATTTAGAGATGATCTCGATATTTCTAAAGTAAAACAAAATTATTTTAAATATCCTTCAAAAGAAGAAATCAAAAATCAGTCAAATCCAATTGGTTTTCTTTTGAAAAATTTTAAAAACATTCCAGAAACAAAGGGGAAGACAATCAAATGTCATTGCTGTAATACTATTCAACCTAAATATAAGTATCACAAACTCGGTCCAACGCCTATTCCAAATACTATTGAAGGTTATATTGAAAAGGAAACCAAAGTATATAATCCTGAATATTGTTATAATTTATTCGAAAAAATTACAGAAGAGAATTTGGAATTGTTTAATTTCAATGAAATTCATTCAAAACCATCATCAATGATTTTACATAGCATTCCAGTTGTTCCATCAAACATGCGAAAATCTCGTAAATTGCCTAATGGTTCTGAGATGGTTGATAGGATTACAGAAACGTATGAAAATCTAATTCGTATAAACAAAGATGTGAATAAAAACAAAAGTCAGAAAACAACGGAAACTTGGAGAGGCGTTGTATCGAGTGTAGTATTTACTCTTGTTGATAATAAAAATGAAACACGTTTTAAAATTACACCTAATTTCATAACGCTTGGAAATAGAATCCAAGGAGCTCAATCAAAAAATTCACGTGTTTTAGAAACATTATTATCAAGACGAGTTCAAAATTGTGGAAGAGCTGTTATTATACCAGATCCTGCTATGGATGTTAATCAAGTAGGTATTCCTCAAGAAATATGCTACAATTTGACTTTTCCTATAAAAGTCAATCCTGAAAATATTGGAGATCTCAAAAATATGGCGTTAAATGATACATATCCCAAAATAAATTTTATAGAATTTTTGAATACTACTCAAAAAGTTCAATTTGATAAAGACACACCTATTAATATTGGTGACATCGTGCATCGTAATTTGATCAACGATGATATGATAATTCTAAACCGACAACCAAGTCTTCATAAGTTTTCAATGATGGGATTTCGTGTATTTGTTCATCCTAATGATATGGCAATTCGTCTGAACCCTAATGTAACAGAAGCATTTAATGCTGATTTCGATGGAGACGAGATGAATTTACACGTTCCTCAATCGATTGTTACAACAGAAGAAATAAAACAGTTGTCAAATATTAGCAAAAATACAATGAGTTCAGCAACAAATCAAGCAAGTTCGACATTCATTCAAGACAATGCTCTCGCATTTTATAATTTATATAATGAACTAAATGAAAACCTTAATATGGATGTATTGACAAAAATGAATACTATTTCAACTTCAATTGCTTATAATGGACTTTTTGAAGATTTTAATAAGGAACAGTTTATCAGAAATATGATACCAAAAAATATTGATGTTCCTAATGAAATGAATAAAAGCATAATGAATGGTTTGACAGCAAAGGTATTTCACAATAGTGATAATAAAACGTCATATGATTTTTTCAATAATATTCAAAAAGTATTAAATTCATACATGAAACATAATGCTTTTTCTGTTTCACCTGCGGATTCAAAAACAGATAGTGAGTTACAGAATGCCATTAATGAAGAAACAAAAAAAATGTATGGCAAAATTAGAAATGTTGTTCTTCAAACCCACGAAACAGGCGATTATGATATTATTAAAAAGGAAATTGAAATTGCCAAAATTATGGAAGAATCGAAAAAGATTTTTGAAAATCTTATTGAAAAACAAGAAAAATCAAGATTCAAAAATTTAATTTCTTCAAAATCAAAGGGTAAAATGCAGAATATGCTCCAAATTAAAGGCACGATAGCACAACAAATTGAGAATGGTTCGAGAATTGGTATTAATAAGAAAAGAAATCTCGTTCATTCATTTAAATATGACGAACATCCTTCTAATTTCGGTTATATTAAATCAACTTTCGCGAGTGGATTTACACCAGACGAGTATTTCTTTCATTCTATAGCTGCTCGTGAAGGTATTATAGAACAAGCACTTTCTACCGGAGAATCCGGATATATTCAAAAACAGCTTGTTAATTTCATGCAAGATGTCAAAATAGGTCACAATAATATGATTGTTGATTCGTCAGACCGTATTTATGGCCCTTATGGTAATGATAATTTTGATGGCAAAAATATACAAAAGTTTGACGTATCATCAATCATTAAAATGTCAGAAGAAGAGTTTAAAGAAAAACATTATATTGAAAACAACTCAAATATATCATATAAGAACCTTATAAATTTACGCAAATATTTTATGGATGAATTTTTAAGAGATCATATCGTAAATTCAGAAGAATTAGAAGACGAAATAGACATGATTGTAAAATATCCTATTAACATTAAGACTATATTAGAAAAACATACCAATGTCACAAATAATGATAATGCAAGCAATTCATTAATGACATCAGAAGAAATTGAATTCAAATATCAACAAATTATAACTCAATACAAATTAGGTAAAAAATTCCATTTCTTACTTTTATCATTTGCTTCGCCAAAAATATTATTAGAAAACAGGTTCGACACAAAATCATTTAACGCATTTATTGATGATATTGAATATACGATTAGATGTTGCTTTGTTGATATAGGTGAACCAATCGGTTTATTAGCTGCAACTTCAATTGGTGAACCAACAACGCAGTTGACTCTTAATTCATTTCATAATGCCGGTTCTGCAGGCAGAACAGGTGGTGTTCCTCGTATTAAAGAGCTTTTTAGAATTCAGAAAAATAAAGAAAGAACCTCTTTCACAACACTCCATTTAAAGGATTTTAACGCTACAGAAGAACAACATAAACAATTCTTTGAAAAAAATATTAAAGAATTGCGTGTAAAAGACTTATTGAAATCTATGAAAATTATTTACTGCAAAGGTATGAAAATTGACGAAAAGAATAGCATTCTTAAATCATATATAGATTATTCAAAAGCATTAAAGAGAGGGAATTTAACAATGAAATATTTATTTATCATGGAACTACAACCAAAAACTAAGATATCCATTGTTAAGAACATTATAACAAAATTGAAAAATTCAAAAGAAATGAATGATATTATATCAGATTTTGTTTTTATTAAAGAACAACAAAAAATTGTTTTTCAAATAGAACCATTAAAACTTATAGGGAAAATTACAAAAAAGCAACCAAAAAGTTTTCAAGATTTTGATATCAATAAAATTTTCAAAAAATTTGAAAATATTTTGATCAATGGTATTGACACCTATTCTGAAATTAATGTTATAGATGGAAACTATTATAATATCAATTTTAACTTTGAAAAAAAAATAATAAAAATCTCAGAAATAGTCGGTTCGAATTTAACAGAGCTGTTATCTCATTTTAAAACAGTAGACCAAAAAAAGACATTTACAAATAACTTAATCGACACATACAACACATTAGGCGTTGAAGCAACAGTAAAACTTTTCACGTATGAAGCTAATCGCATTTTTGAAAAAAAAGATCTCGATATCAGACATTTGCAAACTGTAATTACAACAGGAACGCAAGATGGAAATTTAATCGGTCTTCAAAACATTTTAGAAAAAGACGAAAATGGTGAAATAGTCGTAAATAAAACTAATGAAGAATTAGAAGATAATGATGATGAAGATACCGAAATTAAAGAAGATGAAGAAAATAATAATAGTATTGGCAACACATTAACTAATGCTGCTTCACAGAGTCTAATGGGGTCCATTACATCCGGTTCATTGAAAGGAAAAAATGAAACTGTAAGCTCAAATATAGAAAAACTCATAATAGGGCAAAGCGTTAATGTTGGCACAGGAATGGCAAACGTTTCGATGCTTATATAAACAATAACATACAAATGTTAAAAACCCGAATAATTTGAACAAGCGATTTTAATATTTAACTTTGAAAGCAAGATTTGACCTTTTCTTGTTTTTCGCAAATCCAAAATATAATCGCCTCTATATGAAAAAGTTTTATTGAAATACATTTCATTTAATTTATTGCAAAACTGAGACATACAGTGGTAATTCAGAAGAATGTTTTTAAACAACTTATTTTCAAATAAAACATCATTTAATTTTACTAACTCAATCGAATTTTTATCTTTCAAATATAAGGATAATAAAAAATACTCATATAATGTTTGCTCTGATCCATTTATGAAATATGAAATAGGATTTTTGTGAATTTCAAATAAGTCATTTATCATATTTGAAAACAATTGGGTGTGAATAAACCAAAAATCGTTCATCCGAATGGATATATTATTAAAATCTGTAAAATCTTTTTTAAATACCTCTTCAATAACATTAGGATATTTAATTGAACCTTCATTTGCTGGACCTACCAAAAGTAGAGGTTTAGTTTTATTATGTTTCATAATATCCTCAATTTTAACGTGGTTCAAAATTTTTGATTCTGAATCCAAACACCACACGAAATCATAACCAAGATTGTTCAATTCTAAAAGTGAATACGTTCTTTTTAAAGCAACGTAGTCACGATGACCCCCTGAACCCCACTGTGTGTGTATTACATTTGTAAATAATTCATCAAATCTTTCTGTGTATTTTCCTTTAAATGAATTGATAATATCTTCTGTATTTAAATAGTTTATCAAATTATATTTATATCTATATTTTTGTTCAAATAATTGAATACTCCTTTCATTGTCAAATATTATATATATTGGAATTCTTTTTTCAATAATATCTGTTTTCAATAACAAGGAATCTATTAATAAATTCGTATAATGAAAATGAGGTTCATGTGTTTGAATGTGAATCGCTAACATAACTTATATTAACCATATATTTATAAACATATAAAAACAAGATGATACGACATTTTTAAGATTTTCAAAATGAACGACATTTTTAAGATTTTCAAAATGAACGACATTTTTTCAAGTATTCTCAATGAAAAGGAACAAAACAAAAGAGAATCACTAATCTCATCTTTATCTAATGAAATCAAACACAAAGGTATTTCCTCGATTTATGAATTAAACTTTCCCATATCTTTTAAAGATGCACTGAAAAATTCGGACATTAATGTACGGATTTCTATCATTGAAATAATTCAAGGTATTAACAAGGAAAATAGAAACATATTCGAACCATATTTCATTATGCTTCTAAAAGATATGATGTATCTGTTTAATGATACAAGAATCGTTTCTGAAAAAACTGAATTATGTTTAGTTGATTTCTTTCAAAATTTGAATCCTTACGCATCTTCTCTTATTCTTCCATATTTATTTGAATCTTTCAAATCAATTAATTGGAAGGAAAAATTGGGTGCTCTTAAACTTATTCAAATTTTGCCTCATACAAGTCCAACACAAATTTCTTTTCTACTACCATTAATTGTGCCAAAAATAGTTGACATGTGTTGGGATACAAAAGTAGACGTTAAGAAAATGGCTCTGGTAGCACTAAAAGAATCGTGTATCGTTGTTACAAATCCAGATATCAAACATATTGTTAGTGATCTTGTTAATGCCAATGCTTTTCCAAAAGAAACAGTCAATGCTCTCGATAAATTAATGGGGACAACGTTTGTATCACAAGTCGAAAGATCCACTCTTGCCATCATCGCACCTCTACTAAATAGAGCACTTCGTGATCGTGACGTTCAAATGAAAAGAAAGGCTTGTGTTGTTGTTACAAATATGTGTAAGCTTGTTTGTGATCCAAAAGATGTAGAACCATTCGTTGATAAATTATTACCTGAGTTGAAAAGAGTCTCGGAAGAAGTCCCGATACCAGAAATTCGTGAATATGGCTTGGTTGCTTTGAATACACTTAAAAAAGCTATTAAAGACAGTGAAAACAACTAAAATTTAAAAAAACTTCACGCTTTTCGTGAAGAACAATAAATTGTTTTTATGGATTCGTACGACCCCTAGGCAGAAGCTTCCGCAGACTTTGCAGCAACAATTGCAGCAACAGCGGCACGCTT
>Ga0257110_1000083_pt1 | contig 51242 bp, 48 predicted proteins | sample LP_taG_7_FD_190184 | JGI IMG/M metagenome (GOLD analysis project Ga0257110, IMG submission 190184) | Marine microbial communities from Northeast Subartic Pacific Ocean, Canada - LP_J_2015_P26_10m | ecosystem: Environmental > Aquatic > Marine > Oceanic | place: Canada: Northeast Subartic Pacific...
TTGGTGAACAATATTTTGTCACAAATACACCAACATCAACATACAATTGGACAGTTACAGGTGGAGGTGGAGTTCTACAGACAGGACAAGGAACAAATTCAATTACAGTAGATTGGGGTGGAACCTCTGCACTGTACACCAATGCTATTGAAGTTATAGAGTCAAATGCTGCAGGTTGTCTAGGTGCACCAATATTATTAGATGTATTTATATTAGATCTATCAGCAAATGCCTTAGGATCATTTTGTCCAGGAGATCCATCAGCTGCTCTAGTAGGCACTCCAGCTGGAGGTACATGGTCAGGAACTGGTGTAACTGGTAATAATTTTGATCCTACTGTCGGCATAGGAAATTACACTCTAACCTATACAATGGCAGGTTGTACAACAACTATAAATGCTGTAGTTAATAGTGGACCAGTAACTGGACCAATACAACACCTTTAATGAGATGGTTGGTATACATATTACTTCCGTTTAGCCTATTTGCACAAGAAGAGTACGACAATTGTGAAAATATACCTATACAAACTTACCAGGTAGACTATGATGTCAACAAAGAATACTATTGGCAAATTTCTGCAGGTGAGATAACATCCTTAACTGATAATTCTATTACTATTCAATGGCCTGACTCTGCTGGTACATATATTATTACTGTATGGACCACCAGGTTTGGCTGTGAAGGTGATACATCATCCCATACCATTAATATAGCCAATTGTAGGTACTCTCAGCTATTTTTTCCCAATTCTTTTACCCCAAATGAAGACGGAATCAACGAGGTCTATGAAATTAAAGGTCGAAGCGCGTCGGAGATAGAATATATGGCAATATATAACAGATGGGGACAGAGAATTGTTGAATCTGATAAGAATATTGCTTGGGATGGTAAAAATTGTCAACCGGGCATCTATTTAGTCAACATTTTTGTTAAAAACAACAGATATGTGCGTACCGTTACACTTATTAGATAAAATTGTTAATAACTTTTTTGAAAATAACTAGCCAGGGTTTTTTAGTGTCAACAAAATTGGTTATATTTATACTATAAATAAATAACTAATACCAATTAAACTATGCCAAAAATCAAAAAATCACCAATCTTCCAATACGGAATAGAAATCACCAAACCTCATTCAAAAGAAATGTACAGTCACAATGATATGGTTGCTACTGAAATGAGAGCTAACATCCATAAAGTATGGAAAGAAGAATTAGATAAATTCCATATTGATGATGAATGGCCTGCTGAAGGTAAAATAGTTGAAATTCAAAAAGCTGTATGTGCCGTAGGTTATGGAGATGGTTATATCATGGATGATGTCAATCACAACTTTTATGTTGAACTAGAAAGTATGGCTAACTGGCAATTACATGAAAACTATTCCTACATGTCCTTTAAAAATAGCATGGTTCCTAGAACAAGATTTATGATGTTAGGATTTGAATGGCAAAAACATGATTATAGCTTCTGCACAGATATAGATTTATCGCCAATAGCTAGAATGGAAGAACAAACAAAAAATTTATAATATGAGAATAGATTTTGGAGTACTTAAACAGATAGATAAAGCATTTGGACCTATGGAAGTTGGAGGTAGAAGTGCTTTTCAGAGCGATGAATCCATAACATTGCGATTTGGCTACTGGAAAAAAGTCGATGTTGACAAATTAAACCAACTTTTACCAAATAACATAGCAGCCATTCAGAACCTCGTTGATGAGGACGATGATTGCGGTGAGCTATATGATTATATATTAAACAATAAATTATGATACACACGTATAAGGACACAACACCCAGTGATAAGCAGAATCAACTATTATTAAATGAAGTAAATGATTCGATGCATTTATCACAACTTACATCAAAGCTTGCATTTTATAACAACAACATTGGAGAAAAAACATTTGTAGAATGGGATACCCACCTCTGGAGTAGAAAATATCCTTTAGTTACAAAGAAAGAAGATGGAACTCTAACAACTTCTCATTTAACAAAACACTGTTCATTCTTTGGAGTGTATCAGATATTGGATCCTATAAGCGGTAAATTTGTTATTGTATATGTTGGAGAAAGTGGAAGTGGAGCTACTAAAGTAGAAGGAGATAGTAAAGGAACATCTATAAAGGATAGACTTAATAGTCACTTTACAGATATACGAGATGGAAAACCTAAATTTCAATCAATAGCGCCTAGACTAGAACAACTACAAGTTAGGTTTATGAGATTAGATAGAATGGTTTGTGCTTCATTTGAGTCTTGGAATATTTGGAAATATGAACCTACTTGTAATTCAAAAGGTAAACTAACTGTTGCCTAATTGTTAATAACTTTTTGAAAATAACTAGCCAGGATTGTCCGGAGTCAACAAAATTGGTTATATTTATACTATAAATAACAACAAATAACTAACTAAAAATTAAAAAATGCCAAAATTAAATCTACAAGCAAGATCAACTCATTCACATTCAGTTACTGAATATCACCTCTACACAATTACTGAAGACTTCTTTAAGTTAACCAAAAAAGAGTTAACAGACCTAGTACAGGTTGGAGAAGTACTAATCTTTAAATCTCACCTTGACGAAGAAGGTACTTTACTTAAATGTTCAGACATTGATATGTACCAAGAAATAGTAGTCTATACTGAAGTACAAAGACAAAATAATCCTCAAAATTTAGATATAACTCCTCAAGAAGCTTTATCACTTATGACCGACATACAGATTATTGAAGAAGACGGAGAGATACCTTGTTCTCTAGAACTTGATATGGCAATGGCTAACGAATCAGAAAATATACAATAATATGAATTGTATAACTTGTAAAAACCCTATCAATAGTCAGCGTATCAAGGCTCTTCCAGCTACCAAGGTCTGTGTAGACTGTTCGACCACAGAACAAGTTGGTTGTGTAGATATTACCTATCACAAAACGGGTAATACAATACAGGTGATGGATAAAGCTTCTGCAGAAAAAATAAATAAACTTGCACGTAGAGGTAATTTTGGAATCATGACTGGCATGAAAGGTGGTAGTGGTGGTGTAACAAAAACAAAGCTTACGGGTAGTGTTAAAGTATGGAGACTACCTACTGAAGAAGATTATCAAACTGTTCTAGCTAAGATTGGCCAAATGATAAATGTATATGGCAATAATAGAGAAACTTGCATTGATTATATCAACAGACAGTATGACAACAAGCTAATCAGTTCAACCCACACATACAACTTAAAAACTATTATTAACACATTATTGCCAGTAATTAAACACGTGGCTGTAAGCAGGCAAGAGGTTATTATCGATCCTGAAATCTCATATGCCTTTAAAAATTGGAAAAACGAATAAAAATTATGAACTGGATTTTACCATGTCAAAAAAATAGTTTATATTTATAGTATGAGCAAACAAACTGAAGACACAATGTATGAGATTCATATTAAGCTTGAAGAAAAAGGGCTAACTAAGAAATTCCATAAGCAACTAGAGAAGATGCAGAAAGAAGGAATTATGAAGTTTCACACGGTCGCAGAAAGATGGGAATATGCTTATAAAATTGTAAAAGAAAAATATGCAAAAACTAAGTAACGAACAAAATAAAGCAATTAAAGAAATTCTTAAAAACCCTAACAATGAGAATAGGCTAATGGAATTAAAACGATATCTATCATCTTTCTCTGATGAATTAAAATGTGATTATGCACAACTTGCATATAACATTTATATGGAAAATTTAACCCCTAAACAACGATAACATGTATAACTTTAAACATTTTTGTAGCACCAACATAATATTGATTTTTGCAATAATATTATTTGGAACGTTCTCAATTCTAACCTTAACAAAGGAACCCCATGTTCCTATTAAACATGACACAGATATGTGGATACCTACTGAGGAAGATATAAAATATCAAGACAGTATGTATACAATTATTACCCAAACGCAATTACAACTTGACACTGTTCGTAGCGGAATTATTGATATATTATATAAACTAGAACGATTAGAGTATTCTGATGGTGGATGGGATAGTATTAGATATAAAAAAGGTGGAGCGATTGATAGGCGTAGAAATCCTGAAGAATATGAGTTTGATATGGAGTGTGGAGATACCTTAAGTGTATCAGCCACAATGTATTATCCCGTTATTGAACAATGTGATGATACTCCAGACATTACTGCAGATCAAACTAAAATACCAGATATACATGATTGTAGCCATTTAAGATGGATTGCAGTCAGTCAAGACCTTTTATGGTTTAATGGAGGACCTATAAGATATGGCGATACTGTTTATGTATATGCCGGCCACAAAACTGGGTCGTATATTGTTAGAGATGCTATGAATAAGCGTTTCACAAATAAGATAGACTTCTTAGAATCAGTAGGAACACAATTATATAGCTTTGATTCAGCTAAACTTTTAATAAATTCATAATGGCATACCTATTTACAAACAATAATAAGACTTATTTATATACTCATGTACCTAAAACAGGTGGTACTTCAATTGAGTTTGCATTAAGAAATAGTATTGATACTAATATAATTACTCCAAATGCTTTAGTAGGTCACTTGTCAACACACGACCTTAAACAAGTTTGCGAAAGTAATAAGTTATCATATAATACTTTCTGTAAATTTTCAACTATTAGAAACCCTTGGTCTTGGTATGTTTCACACTACGCATATCTTCTAAATAGATTAAGGAAGAGTGGAGAAGGATTTGACCCAGACTTTGCTGATGAATGTGCTGTACTGAAGGAAGAGTCATTCTACAATTTTATCAAGTTCATATATGAGAATAGAAATAAACTTGTCTTTGCAAACAATGGAAAGAACACATTAAAATATCAACAGATGATAGATTGGGTAAAGGGTTGTGACTACATAATAAGAATGGAAGATCTAACCGTTGATTCTTTAGGCGTAATGGGATTAAATATAGAGATACCTACTGAAAAGAAGAATACATCTATACATAAACACTACACTGAATATTATGATGACCATACAATGCAGCTGGTAAAAGACATGCATAAGGATGATATTGAAATATTTGGATATAGGTTTGGCCAACAATCTACACATAGCTATGCACAATAATAACACTAAATTGTTAATAACTTTTTGAAAATAGTTGCCCAGAGTTTTTCCGATTCAACTATTTTGTTTATATTTATACTATAAATCAATAACTAATAACGAATGAATACTATCAACAAATTAGGCTACTCAACTCTAGGTTTGGCCGGCCTTTACATCGCATACATTACTGGTACTGGCGATATTCTTAACTACATTAGCTTTACTGATCCCTTAGGCGAAATGGCACTATGTGTCTTTGCCATCATGATGTCGATATTTTGCTTTGTTTCCGCTTTTTCTAGCGACAAGGTAATGTGCTCTAAAGAGCTCGATATGGAATGGGCTAATGAATCTGAAAACATACAATAATATGAATAAGCTTATAATACACCTTGATATGGATGGTGTTCTTGCTAACTTTGAAAAGGCAATGACAGAACATCCAAAACACGGAACAAAAGGTTGGAAGCCTGATGGAGCATTAGACTTCTCAAAATTCGAACCTATGCCAGGATCAATAGAAGCAGTTGAACAAATAATTGCATTGGGCCATGACGTATATGTGGCATCAACAGCTCCTTGGAATAATCCTTCTGCATGGGGTCAAAAAAGAAACTGGATTGCTGAACATTTTCCTGCTCTAAAGCGAAAGGTGACCTTAACACATCACAAGAATCTTCTCATTGGAGATATACTAATAGATGATACAACATATAGAGGTCAAAAAGATTTTAATGGTACATTCATACACTTTAAGCCAAACCTAGGTGTAGATTGGAAATTTTGTGTAGAAACCATTACAACAATGACTAATCTACTCCATCCAAAGCCTTTTATACCACTAATTTAATATTTATTTATATGAAGATAATATACAATATACTAGCAGTAATCCTAGGAACGTTTCTTTTTCTACTTTTATTTCCACTAATGTACTCTCTGATACAACTTTTAATAGTTTTATTATTTTTTATTGTGCAAATACTAATAATACCTATTTGTATCTACATAATATACAGTGCCTGGAAAAAAGTATCAAATAAACAGAAAACTATTAACTAGATTATACATAAACTATGGAAGAATTTAATTTCGATAAGCTTGATAGCTCCAACGAGCAACCTCTTAAAGAGCTAATAGAACAAGTACAATATGACACTTTCTCATCTGCATATGACTGTATTGAGGAATTAGGAGTAGAGTTCTTAATATCAAAGGGTTCTAGAAAACCTATGGGTATTATTAAAGGATTAATAGAATATTTCCAACAACCACACTTAGAAGAGTATGAAAAGTGTGCAGTATTGTTAGAAGCAGCAAAAAGTTATAGGAAAAGTAAAAAAGAATTAAAGAAACTGAAAAAAAGTACTAAATAATTTTTTATTGTCATGAATTTTTGTTATATTTTTGATAAAAACATAAATAATTGTTTTACAATAAAAAAATAACCTTGTGTTAGTAAACCACTTACGGAAACTAATATAAAGGGATAGGAAAAAGGGGAAGTCGAAAACCTAATAGAGTAGACACTATAAATAGCTTGTGGCTTAACCACTAAAACAACTATGAGCAATCATAAACACAAATTTTCAAGAGCAAAAACCACTAATCACAACCAAAAGAAGCCATTTGACCCAACTAGGTATGGTAATTTATGGGCAAATATTGGATTCGAATTGGCTGATAAACCAGCTTATGTAGAAAAAGGTAAACAACCTATTATTGGTTATCTATGTATTGATAATAAAAAGATCGGACTTACTTGGTCTGAGACAAATAGAATTATCGAGACAATGGCTGACGGCCAACATAGACACAACGTCGCAAATAGATTAGGTATGCTAGAAAAAGGTTACGGTACACCAAGAGACATTAAGTTCAAACAGTATGACTCTGATGGTAACGTTACAGCCACAAACATGAATTAAGGAGAAAAGTTATGGAAACAATTTTAAGCGGATTATTAGGTGTAATGCTAGGTGGAGCAGGAGTAGGTATATACTTCTTTAGAAAAAACTCTGCATTATATTCTCAGGTCTTAGACAAACAGACAATTATTAAGTTAATTAAGGAACATATGGATAAGTCTGATAAACCTAAGCCTAGAAGAAATTACAGAAGAAAGAATAATCAAAAAACAAATAAAACTACGAAAAAAGTAGTTTAATTACTCAGAACTTGATATTTATTCTATATAACAATTGGCACTGCGGGCCAGTAGGTTATATGTTAAAACTAAGTTTAACTAAAATTAAAATTATCTAAGGAGATTATTATGACACAAATACAAGTGAACACGCCATTCGGCACAAGATTATTCCCAACTGATTTATTATTTAAGAATTTTTTCGATCAAGCATCTGCTTTTGAGACTAATGTAGACAGGAAAATAAACCATCCCGTTGACATTATCTATACAGAAGATGCTTTAAAATTTGAAATAGCAGCAGTTGGATTAAATAAGAAAGACATTGCTCTTTCTATTGAGGATGAAACTACGTTAAAGGTTTCATATACTAAACCACCCATTGAAACTAATGATTCAGAAATTGATGCAGGAACTTATATACATAAGGGAATTGCAAAGAGATCTTTTGATTTAGGATGGAAGATTAGTCCCAAATTCGATTTAACTAAAATTACGGCAAAAATGGAAAACGGACTTTTAGCAATAGAAGTTCCTGTTACTCCAGAAAGCAGGCCAAAAACTATAACAATTAAGTAGAATCTATTATGATGTTTGCAAGTAAAAGAAGAAGTCTATTAAAAACTATTAGTTGGAGAATCGTAGGAACATTAGATACAATGGCTCTAGGATGGTTAATAACAGGTAGTCCTTTAGTAGGATTGAAGATAGGTGCATTAGAACTTTTTACTAAGTTCATACTATACTATTTTCATGAACGTGCTTGGATTAAATGCAAATATGGTATAGATAAAAACGTAAAAAAGGTTATAGAAAATAAATAAAAACTGGCCCGCAGGCTAATGGTTATATGAAACAAATATATTATAATGGAACCCAAGCTTATCAAGTTGTGAGAACGCTGCATATTAATACTTTTGATCCCAAAAGATACGGAGTAAATAGAACAGACGAACAAGCATACATGAAAATACTGATGTTATGGAGAAACGAGCATCATTGTGACCATGTTTTAAGGCAAGGAGACCATTTTATGTTATGTAGAACTATTAAAGATGCTCAAATTATAGAATAATATCGATTAAAACGATATTTATATATGATCGTTAGTAGTTATATTAGCTACATTGTTGGACGAGGGTTCGATACCCTCCACCTCCACTAAACAATTTACACCATGGGGGTGACTGGATTTGACACAATGATAAGGATATAATGAAGATCACGCACTAACTGGCGAACAAGTTGAAATGGCGATGGCGGCTTAATTTAAGCACCCTGACCCAACGGTTGAAGAAGCATACCGTTTAAGCTTCGGAGGTTTGAGGTAAAATATAGAACGAAGGTATTAGGAACTCTCCCTTCAAGTTGTTTGCGTCTGAGACGTCACGGATAGCTAAAAGAGTTCAGCTGGGATGGGATGGCGGCTAAAATATAATTATGCGGAATAAAGAACAAATGTTTGAAACTAAAACTTGGCTTATTGATGATGTACTAGATCCTTCTTCTGAATTTTGGAAGTATAAGGATAAGTATGATATTGATAATCTCTTGACAAGGATATCTCCTCTACAGACCAAAAAGCTGTTTAAGGTACCTAAGGATAGGGATAAAACACTAGACCAATTTTCTGAGTTTGTTGACTTCTTTTCTAATCTTTCCAAAAAACAATTGGATGATTATGTTGACTTTATAGAAGACAACGAAATGGAAATACTGTCAGACCAAGTTTGGAGAATGGTAGATAAGCAAGACCAACGAGAATTATTTAATAATGATCCAAATACATTTGAGTTATGGTGGAAAACACTTCATCACTCAGAAGTAGAATACTATATGACTAGAATAGTTTCAGATAAACGACTAGTTGAGCCTAAAAATGTATTGGGTTTTATTAAAAAATTACACAATATATCTAAGGATAAAATAAGCAGAAGAAGCTTGAAACATTATCCACTTCCTGCAGGAGAATACTTAACTGTTCAATTAATAGGGGATAAGTTAGCAATAAGCAGCAAAGATATAACAAAATTAGAAAATGTAAAAGAGTTATTGGAATCTAGAGGTAATTACTTTATAGAAGAACGATACAAAATCAGTCCTAATGGTGATAAGATATTTACATACTTATTCCTTACAAAGGACATATAGTTATAGGAGAATAACATGAAAAACAAGACAGTAGTACAAGACACATTAGAAAGAGCTAGCCAATTATCTTATAGTTTGGAGAATCTTTTGAGAGCAAGCAAAGCAGACTATGCTTTCACACTAGAGACAGTTGTTAAAATTAAAAACCTTATAAAAAAGGCAGAAAGTAGAGTAAAACTCGAGCATGAAAGCTAAGATATTTCCAATATTAATTACCCTCTCAGCTTTGGCTGTTTCAGGATCTGCAGCATTTTATTCAGTCTTTGGCCTTAGTAAGCTATTTGCAGGAGCCAGTTTACAGGTAATTATAATGGCTGGTAGTCTAGAATTTGCAAAATTAGTTGTTGCATCTCTATTATATCAATACTGGGATACTATAAATAAGGCACTTAGAACATACCTATGTTTTGCATGTTTCATTTTGATATTAATTACTAGTGGTGGTATATACGGATTCTTATCTGGTGCCTATCAGGAAACAGCAACAAAGTCTGAACTCTTAGACAAATCATTAGTTATATTAGAACAAAAACAGGTTAGGTTTGGAGAAACAAAGAACGACTTAAAGATAGAAAAGTTAACTCTAACAAAGTCAATTTCAGATCTAAGAATATCTTTATCAAGTCCAGCTTCAGTCTCATACTATGATGCAGAAGCAGAACAGGTAATTACAACAACCTCATCATCAACAAGAAGAGCTCTACAGAATGAATTAGCTCGAACCTTAAATGACAGAAATGATATTAACCTAAAACTAGAGGCAATAACAGATTCTATAACACAAACAGACATAGCATTATTAAATAGGGAAATAGATAATGAATCTGAGAGAGAATTAGGACCATTGAAATATCTTGCAGAGACAACAGGCAAAGATATGAATACAGTTGTCAATTGGTTTTTATTAATGATTATATTTGTGTTTGACCCTTTAGCTATAGCATTAGTTGTAGCTGCAAATTTTGCATTTTCACGTGTAATTTCAAAAGACCCTGTAAAAATGTCAGTTCCAGAAGGAATGGAATTTAATAAACCTTATGCAATACCACCTTCTTGGACTGCAAAGATTGAAAAGAAAGATCTAGTTTTAGATAATCTAGAAGAAATGGTTGAAGCAAACAAAGAAATATTGTCAACACCAAATAAAGATTTGTACAACGAAAGAGAAATAGCAACTAAAGAATACCTAAATAGTTTAGACCCAACAACTAGGACTAAGGTAAAGGAAGGAATAAAAATCTATAAAAACCCGAGATATATAAAATGGAAAAATATTTAGTAGAATACTTACCCGGAACAAAGTGGAACGAAAATAAAGGTTCAATGTATCGTCACATGGAATGTCGAGTTTGTGGCCAAATGTCTAAATGTGGAGAGGAAGCTTCTTCCGTACTATGTCATGTATGTGTAAGCGAGAGCCTAAACGCAGAATTTGGTGGTCCAGATGTAACATTAAAAAAGTCAACTGGTAGACCTAGAGGTTGGAAATGGATGGCAGTATTTGTTGATAGAGATGGCACTGTTTATCATAAAGGAGAAGAACAGCCTGATTTAAAAGATACATTAGAACCAAGCAAGATAAAGGATAGTGGAAATAGACTAACCAAGAAAGAAAAAGAAAGAATAAAGCTAGAGGCAGGAACCAGACTGTTTAGGCTTAAAAAGAAATACAATACGTTACGATGGAAAAAAGATAAAAAGGTTATGGATAAACACATTAAGTACGAGGCTAGAATTCTAGCTGGAAGATTCCCTAGAAAATTCAACTCAGAAGAATACTACGAAAAAAAGTATTAGATTATTTTACCGATTAGAAAATTTTGTTTATATTATACTAATAAATTAGATAATATGGAGAACTTATGTGCTAATCAACATGACAAATAAGCTAACGTACAGTAGAGGAGGATCTACAAAAGAAGCAAAGGTTATAGACTTTACACTACCAAAAGATATGACATGTTCTGAATTTAAGGTTATGTGTGTGAGAATGGCTCATGCAATAGGATACCATGAAAATTCAGTTCGAGACACATTTGGTTATATTGAAGATACAAACCTAGAAAAAGATAAAAAACAATTAAAATTATTATTTGACTAATATGGCTTTATACGAAGAAGATATGGAAAAAGAACTACCTGGTAAAGAAGTAAAACAAACAACTGGCGCAATTGGGTTGCCACCAGACAATTCAAAATGGGAAGAATCAGACCGAGGTGTTTGGATACCTGAAGGTGTAATATATTTATTTGGAGAAATATCCGAATTTACACTGTTTGATTTTATGACTCGCATCCGAACTGTTATTAGAGAACGAGCTGATAAGTATAAAGACGAAGATGTAAACTTACTTATCAATTCACCAGGTGGAGATGTTTCTGAGATGTTTGGTATTATAGACTTTATGGAATTAATAGATACAAAAATAAATACTATTTGTAGAGGTTCTGCACAATCTGCTGCAGCAATTATACTAGCATGTGGAACAGGACAAAGAGCAGCATCGAAACATTCAACAATAATGTTCCATCAAGGTTCTACATTTTCACAAGGAAAACTATCAGATGTTAGAGCAGGTTTAGAATACTCTAAAGCTGTTGAGTCTAAAATATATAAGCTTTTAGGTGATAAAACTAAGAAAGATGCCAAATGGTGGGAACAGCAAATGAAGTCAGATTTTTACTTAAGTGCTGAAGAAGCTTTAAAATTAGGTGTAATAGATATAATAGGATAATTATGAATTTAACAGAAGAACAACTAGTACAAAATTGGAATGATTTACGATTAAAAATTGAAAAAACTTTTGATGGTAATAGAAAAATTAAACTTTTAGAAATGTATGATGGCTTTGCCGACCGAATGATGATGGCACCGGCATCTGGTATAGAACACTTTCATAACTGTTTTATTGGTGGATATGTTGACCATGTATTAAGAGTTATGGAATGTTCTGCTCAACTATATAATCTATGGAAAGGTATGGGAGCAGATATGAGCGGTTATACAACAGAAGAACTTGCATTTTCTGCGCTTAATCATGACCTTGGTAAAGTTGGTGATATCAACCATGAATATTATGTACCAAATCCTAGTGAATGGCACAGAAAGAATCAAGGTAAAATATATAATGTTAATCCTGAAATTCAAAATATGTCAGTACCTCATCGTAGCTTATGGTTATTACAAGAATTTGGTATTAAGTATTCACAAAATGAAATGATAGCTATAATGACTCATGATGGATTATATGACGATGGTAATGCTGCATATCTTAAAACATGGGATAAAGATAGAAAACTTAGAAATCATATGCCACTATTGCTACATCAAGCAGATCATATGGCATCAATGATAGAATTTGAGAAATGGAATAAAGGTGGAGTACAAGCATCAGCTCCTCTAGTAAAAAACTCAGCACCAGTATTTAAGAAAAAAGCTCCAAAAATTTCTAGTGCAAATGATAATGCACAAGACTTATTTAAGGACCTATTTGGAGATACTAAGTGATAATCACAATTATCATATTATCTCTTTTAGTTATTTTTTTAATTTATTCTACATTTAACTTATTAAGAAAACTAGAATTATATGAAGATACGATTGAAGAATCTGACAAAAATTTAGTTGGCATAGAACAAGAACTAATCAAAGTTGTTAACAACCTTAGACGTGTTGATAGCAAAGGTATATTTGAAGACGATGATGAAGTTGGTCAAACATTTAAACAAATATTAAAAATAATAGAAGGTTTAGAGAAATAATGGATCCAGTAAACGAGCAAGAATTATCACCTGTTGAAAAGTTTTATGAACAACTTAAAAAGCAGCAGGACGAAGAAGCTAGGATAGCTGCATTAGCTGCAAAAGGTAAAAGAAGAGGTAGGCCTAGAAAAAGTAAAATGTACTTTACGCCTATAACTGAAGCTGCCATCATTGCATACAATGCAGAAGGAGACCATAAATTAAGAAATAAGGTTTTCAATGAACATATTCATCGTGCTCTAGACAAGCTATCAGAAAATATAATTCACACATTTAAGTTTTATTATTTTGATTATGGAGCAAGAGAATTAAAACAAGAAGTTGTAGCATTTATGTTGGAAAAATTACCTAAATTTCAAGAAGGAAAGGGTAAGGCTTTTTCATACTTTAGTATTGTTGCAAAAAATTATCTAATTCAGAACAACAATAAAAATTACAAGGCTATGAAAGAAAAAGCACCTGTTATAGCCATAGATTCACAGCGAGATGTTACCAACGAAGAATCAAAAAAGGATTTTAATGAACAATCATCTGCATTTATGGAAGCTTTTATAGACTATTATGATAAGCAGATACCAAAAATATTTAAGAGTGATCGAGATAGAAAAATAGCCTTTGCGGTTATACAACTTTTTAGAGAACGAGACAATATAGAAAATTTTAATAAGAAAGCTCTTTACATTATGATAAGAGAAATGACAAACACTAGGACCCAGTACATAACAAAGGTTGTCAATACCATCAAAAAAGAATATTCAGAGACTTTCAGAAAATATAGAGAAGCAAAAATTAAATACTAGAGACATTTTTTAGTATATTTAATTTTGAACCGGTCAATTTTGGCCACAAAATCGTTACTAGCATAACAAAACAAAGGAGAAAATTTATGAAGAATTTATTTTTAACAGTAACACTGGCTTTAGCAACAATGGTTGCAGGAGCCCAAAACTTTTTAGTCGTAACGACTTACAATGCACCGGAAGATGGTGAGGAATTCGAAGTATCTAGCTTAACTGATAACTTAGGTATCGGTTACAAATTAAACGACATATGGACTGTCGGATTAGTTTCAGCTGGAGAAGACGAAAATGGTGACAAGCAGTACGACTTATTTGGTCGTTACAATTGGAACGCAAACACATATGTTTCCGTTCAAGCACCTACCGAAGAAACAACTGATAACCTGGTATTAGGCTTAGGATATTCATTTGTTGTATGGAAAGCTTTAGCAATAGAGCCTAACTATACAATTAGTCTTAACGAAGACGAAAACGGAGAGAGAGAAGGTACGTTCAACCTAGGGTTGGCATACCGTTTCTAATTATTAACTTGTCAAATGCTAGTGACAAAAATAACAAAGGAGAAATCAAATGGAAAATGTAATTAAAATCATTGCAGGTTTTTTTGGCGGATTATCAACACTTCTTTTAGCTGTATTACCAGTAACGATCTTATGGTTCGTTTTAACAGGTGGTTCAGTTTTTGGAATGGATGTTATAGGAAATCTAACAGCGTTAGTTGATGGATTTGGACAAGGTGGATTTACTGGATTAGTAGTTCTAATCATAGTAGCTTCATTTTTTATTAAGAAGTAATTAATATTACTTAATAATTGAGATTGCCCTAGTACTTAATGTGCTGGGGCAATTTTTATTTATAAGCTCGGGTATATTTATATATAGATAAGTAGATATATTGGAGATAAAACATGTTTGACGATGAAATATTTAAGGGCAAGACTCTTTCTAACCTTTTTGCAGAAATCTATGATAACTCAAAAAAGAAAGATGAACAAATAAATACCCTTATCGGCCAATTAAAAGGCCTAATAAAAAATATGACCGATGCCACTGTTATTGTTCCATTAATAAAGGATTATATTGATGCATCATTAAAAAATGATGACCATTTAATTAAAATGGCAGGAATAATACAACGAGCATCCCAAAGAGCTGACAACGGCGGTGGAGATTTTTCTTTAAGTGATGATGAGAAGAAACAGCTTATAGAATCTATTGAAGAAATAGAAAAAACTAAGGAGAACTAGTAATGCCCGTTAATACAGGAGGACAGACTAGAGGAATAACTGGACAGCCAAGATCTTTAGAAGTAGAGGCTGCAGAAGTTGTAGACATTATACTAGATGAGGCTCATCCAGAATATACAGATGAAGGCAATGCTGTAGGATGTGTACTTGCAAGGTTAATACAGTCACAAAATAATGTTAGTGATTATGTTTTAACTTGGATAAAACCAGCTGGTGTAAATATTATACAATATCCGCTAATTGGTGAATGTGTTCTAATAATAAAAGGAGCATCAACAGATTCACAAAGACAAACAGGTGCAACACAGAAATTATGGCTACCTTTTCCACAAAATATATGGTCTGATGTAAATGAAAATAGTTTACCTGCAGCATCTTATGCCTTAGAAAGAAGAAATGCAGTACCTAGTGAATTTGATAGACATAAGGGAGATGCAGAACCAGACGGACCAACACTTGGTAATTCATTTGAACCACAAGAAATATCAACTTTACAACCGTACGAAGGAGATATAATTATACAAGGTAGATGGGGAAATTCAATAAGAATGGGAAGTACCTCAGATCCTCAAGCTGGTGATCCTAATTTATATTCTGATGCAGGTTCGGCAGGAGATCCAATAATAACTATACAGAGTGGATATGGTGATGCGTCAGATACTGCAGAAGGCTACCACTTAGAAGATTATACAACATCTGGTGATTCATCTCAGATTGTATTAGCAGCTGGACAAAAAATACCTTTAGAAATTGCAAGCACAAATAAGGATTCATACCACAATAGTTCTAATCCAGACGAACAAGATGCATATGAAGGAAATCAAATAATAATAAATTCAGATAGAATAGTTTTTAATGCAAAAACAGATAGTATTCTAGGAACAGCAAAGGTTTCAGTAGGTTTTTCTACTGAAGGAACATTCAATATTGATGCTGATGACCATACTATAATAGATTCACCAAAAATATATTTAGGAAATGCTTCAACTGATGAAGCTGAGCCAGTCGCACTAGGTCAAACACTAGTAGATTGGATGCAAGAGTTATGTGATACTCTAATGGCGGAGACACATCCAACTGCCTGTGGCCCTAGTGGAACACCTATAAATTCATCAGACTATGGAAGCTTAAAGTCAAAAGCTCCGGATATTTTAAGTGAGAATAGTTATTGTACAAAATCTAATTAGGAGATATTTTTATGCCATTTAATCCAGCACTATTCGCAAATGTATATAACGCAAACTTTGGTAGCGGTGTACCATCTGGAGAAGCACAAGGAGATGCTGGTAAAGGATGGGCACAAGCAGTATTAGCAGGAGCAACAACCGTTTTAGGTCCGGCGCCATCTACAACATTATCAGCGGCAGAAAGTGCAATGGCAGGTGCATTAGCAGGATGGAATTCTGATACAGATAATGCAGGAAATATGTTAAAGTCAGCAATACAACTATTTGCAGTAACTATGGCTCCTGGATTTGCACCATCAATAGCAGTACCACCTGCATCACCTCCAGCAATAGATAGTTGTTTTGCTTCTGGAGAACCTGGAGGATCTGATGCATTAACAATGGGAAATCAATTTGGAGCTGTTTTAGCTAGCTGGTTTCCAACAGGAACATATATAATACCAAGTGTACCGCCCATAGGGCCATTACCTTGGTCATAGGAACTAAAAACTTAACAAACGAGATATTTATATAAGTAACGAGGAATATTATGAGCACATCAAAAAAACTATTAGAAATAATAAAAAAAGCAGTTAGAGAAGAAGTAAGAACTGCAGTACGTGAAGAGCTTAAAGAGGTTCTAGGTACAAAGGAACAACTAACTTCAGAGCACATTAAACATGGATTTAATTTAACTGAAATGGCAAAAGCACCAACAAATCCATATGAACAAGGAACAAGACAGAATAAAAACAAACCTTCACAGTTTGAATATACAAGAGATCCTGTTTTAAATAAAGTGTTGAATGAGACTGCAAACTCTAAAGAAGAATGGCCAACCATGGGAGGTCAAGCTTATACTAATGGACAAGGAGGTCTTGCAAGCGCTATGGGAATGAATTCACCAGAACAAATGTTTGGAGGCAAACCTACCGTAGAACAAATGCTACCAAAAGATCGAAAGCATGTACAAGTTAGTGATGATGTAGCAGAAATGTTAACAAAGGATTATTCTGCTTTGATGAAAAAAATAGACGAGAAAAAAGGCAAAAGATAATAAATGGCAATACCTCCTAGAAAAATATTTAGGTCAAATCTATCAGATGAAGACGAAAGAGTAGCTATTGGAATTGATTTACCCTTAATCAAACCATCAGGTGCACCCTTTCCACAGACAAGGCTTACTATAAAGGCCGCGGCTGCAAATCTAAAAAACCTAATATTAACTAGAAAAGGTGAACGACCAATGCATCCTACATTTGGTACAAGCATATATGATTCTTTGTTTGACCAAAATGTAGACTCATTGATTGGAAAAATAGAAGAAGAAATAAATGAAGCTGCAGCATATTGGCTACCATATGTACAGATTAATAATCTAATTGTTGACGTTGCCGATAAAAAATATGGCTTTGATGATAGATTTAATGGCGTTAGAGTTGCAATAGACTTTACGTTATCTGGAAACCAGTTTCAAGAAGAATCTATTGTTGTAATAATTGGCGGAGTAGAATAATGGCACTAGTAAAAAAAGAAGTAAAATACTTAAATAAAGACTTTGGACAGTTTAGAGAAAGATTAGTAAACTTTGCAAAGGTATACTTTCCTGACACATACACTGACTTTAATGAGTCATCTCCTGGAATGATGTTTATTGAGATGGCTGCATACGTTGGAGACGTTTTGTCATTATATATTGATAATCAACTACGGGAATCAATGCTGCTACATGCACAGGAAGAAGAAAATATATATGACATAGCACAGGCTTTAGGATATGTTCCTCAGCCATCAGCTGCAGCAACTACAACATTAGATGTATTCCAACTTGTACCTGCAGTTGGTAGTGGAGTAAACATAGCACCAGATTTTAGATATGCTTTAGAAGTACAAGAAGGAATGACTATAGAATCTAGTGAAAATTCTGATGTTGAATTTAGAACACTTGAAAATGTAAATTTTAATTATTCTAGCTCTTCTAATCCTACTAAAGTTTCAATATATAAAGTAGATGATACAACAGGAGTACCACAATTTTATCTACTACAAAAAAGCACAAAGGCAATTTCAGGAAAATTAGAAGCAGAGACCTTTATATTTGATGAACCTAAAAAGTTTGATAGAATTAGGCTAGGACCTACCAATGTAATAGATGTTGCAGACTGTAAGGATACTGATGGTAATAAATGGTATGAAGTTGACTATCTAGCTCAAGACACTGTATATACAGAAGTAAAACAAGCAGAAGCTGCAGATCCGTTATTATCTACCTATGAAACTGAAGTACCATATATACTTTCACTACGTAGAGTACCTAGGAGATTTATTAAACGAATAACTAGTAATAATCAAATTGAGCTTCATTTCGGAGCTGGTGTATCAGCAAATTCTGATGAAATAATACTGCCAAACCCAACAAACATAGGTATGCAGCTTCCATATGGAAACACAAGTGGACTAGACAATGCATATGACCCGACTAATGTATTATTTACAAGAGGATACGGTCAGGCACCATCAGATACTACTCTAATTGTAAGATATTATACTGGAGGAGGAATAGAAGCTAATGTTGGTGCAAAAACATTAACAAAAGTAACAGGTGTAGAATTTGTTGGAAGCTTTGATGGATTAAATGTAGGAACAGTTGACTTCGCAAAGAAATCAGTAGCAGCTTCTAATCCAAATCCTGCAACAGGAGGTAGAGGACAAGAAACACCTGAAGAAATAAGACAAAATGCTCTTGCATCATATGCAACACAGAACAGGGCCGTAACAAAAGAAGATTATATTGCTAGAGTTTATTCTCTTCCTGGAAAATTTGGAAGTATAGCAAAGGCATATGTAACTAGAGACGATGGAATGAGTTCAGTAGATCCTAACGCCAATCCATCTGCATATGAAGACCAATTTAATCCTCTTGCAATTAACCTTTATTGTTTATCATACAATTCTAGTAAGCAACTGACACAGCCCAACATTGCAACAAAGAGTAATTTAAAAACATACCTTAAAAAGTTTAGGATGTTGACTGATGGTATAAACATTAGAAATGCATTTATTATAAACATTGGTATTAAGTTTGATATTTTAGCAAGGCCTGATTCTATAACAAAGGAAGTCTTACTAAAAACAGTTGCTGAAGCAAAACGTTATTTTGAAATAGATAAGTGGCAAATAAACGAACCAATATCACTATCAGATCTTGCAGCAACATTAGACCAAGTAGATGGCGTACAGTCTATTCTAAACCTAAATGTATTTAATAAGTTCGATACCGCGTCTGGATATTCTGGTAATTATTTTGATATTGGAGAAGCAACTAAAAGTAATATTGTATATCCTTCATTAGACCCTTCAATATTTGAGGTCAAATTTCCTGACCAAGATATCGAAGCAAGAATAGTAGGAGCAGCATAATGATTTATAGCATAACATCTTCAATAGACGCAACACTATACGAACAGTATGAAACACAGAATGCAGGATTAGATGAAGTCTTAGAAATAACTAAGACAATATCTGAATCTAATACCAATAATACTTTTAATACTCGAATTTTAACAAAATTTGATATTACAAATGTATCTCAATCAATAGTAGATGGCGAAATACCAGCATCAGTCAGATCAGTATTAAAATTATATACACATACTGCTGAAAAATTACCATATAGCTATGCAATCTCTGCATATGCGGTTTCTCAATCTTGGGAAATGGGAATTGGTAGATTAGCAAACAATCCTAAAACATCGGAAGGAGTTAGTTGGCAATATAGAGATGGTCAACATACCGGAACAGAGTGGCATACATCAAGTGCAGATATTCCATTTGCACCTGGAACAACGGGAAGTTTATCTACACAAACAACAAAGGGTGGAGGAACATGGTGGACAGCAAGTTATGGTGTACAAGAGTTTGTATATGAAAGCACGGATATATCTATACCTGTTAGTGGTATAGTTAATGCATGGTTAAGTGAAAGTTGGAGTGGTGGACCAATTCTAACTAATGAAGGATTCTTATTAAAAAGATCTGGTTCTCAAGAATATGACGGAAAGAACTATGGTTCACTTAACTTCTTTTCCAAAGAAACACATACAATATATCAGCCAAAACTTCAATTTGCTTGGGATGACTTTTCACCAGTAACAGAAAGCTTATCACAGATTGATATTGGAGGAGATGTTTTTGTATATGTTAAAAACAGTAGAGATACACTGCATAGAGAAAGTAAAGAACGATTTAGAGTGGTAGGAAGAGATCGATACTATGAAAAAACATATGCAACAACCTCAGCTAATTTAGACATAAGGCATTTACCAACAAATTCATATTGGTCAATTGAAGACTATAAGACTGGTGAAACTGTAATAGACTACGACACATCTTACACTAAATTAAGCTGTGATTCTAGTGGTAATTATTTTGATTTATGGCTAGATCAATTCGAATCAGAAAGAAGATACAAGATAATATTAAAAAGTGTTAGTGGAAGTATAACTAAAGTATTTGATAATGATTTAACATTTAAGGTAGTAGATTAAGATGGCAAAACCAAGATATAGAACTCAAAAAGTCGAAAGGTCTGCAGCAGAAAAACCGCTTGAGGCCAAGTCTGACTTTATTGGCGGAAAAGATGCAACAGTAGTTGTTCCAGATAATGGTGCAATATCCATAAATACTGTACAGCAAGACTATTATCCTTGGGATGCAGGTGCACATATAATAGCCGAAGAAATAGAACAATTTCAAATAAATACTGAGCTAGATTATTTAGAAACAGAGGCTGATAAGACACATAGAGGAACTACTGGAACAATAATATCACAAACAGATAGTGCTGAAATAGGACAAGATTTTGTTATTTTGCCACAAAGATATGTTTTAGATAAGGTACAATATTTAGAGGCTATAGATACTTCTATAACTGAATTAATACCATCAGTAGTATATGGACCAAGTGGACCTCCAATACTTAGAGAAAATCCAAATTCTGGAGAAACAACTGGTATTATTATTTTTCCATCGCATGGAACAGTTGATGGTAAGATAACTGATGATTATTCAATATTTGATGACCCTGCATTGGTTACCACGGTTTATCAGTTTCAAGGTAATCATAGTCGAGTACTTGTTGCAGATGCATACAGCTATCTTGCAGAAGATGACGTTGAAATAGAAGATGATTTAACCTATGAATGGATTTTTAATTCGGATAATCCAGCAAAACATGGCCTAGAAACACGAACTAGAATAACAAATAGAGTTATTTCTAGAACTAAAAAATTAGCCTTAATAAACGGAACAATATTTGAAACAGGATTTTATTTCTGTAGAATAAAAAATAGTAAAGGACAGACAGAAACACCTCAAATATATATTCTATGTACAGGTGGATTGATTATTGAACGAGATGAAATTAGATCTCCAAAAACGTCAGAAGGTGGAGATGAATTTTTAGGATTTGGTGCACCAACAGGTGAAATACTTATAGACCAACAACATGATACGCAATATAAAAAGACAGACGGATGGTTTGATTTTGATGTTGAAACAAATGAGTGGTCAAGAACTGCCTGGGATGGATTACAAGAAGAATGGTATGTTAGAGATAATTATAGAGGCTTTAATCCTTGGAGAGTTCCTAAATATGGTCCAGAACCAAAACAAAACAGTGTGTCAGATGAAAGAGTAGCTTCACCAACAAAAACAAGTGTAGTTTCACGTGTACCTGAGACTCCTACTTTAGCAAGAAAACAGCAAACAACTGTACAACCTCAACAACAAGTAGTAACAAATACACTTCCTTCTGGAAAGAAAGGTAAGACAAATAGACTGCAGCAACAATAATGGCTTGGAATACTAAATATAACGAAGAAGATTTAAGGTTAATACCTTCAAAACCAATACTTTCAGACTTTGGTAAAGCCTTAGACGTCGAAGATAGGGTAGAATTACACATTTTTTCACAAGATGGCCAAAGAATGTTGTTCTCAGAACCAGATATTACTAGCTATAAGGTTGCAGAAGGTGGAATATTAGACAACGGAACAATTAACGATGATCCAGTTGTATTCTTAGATTTACACAATGACATAAGACAATTTGTAAACTCAGGAACTTTTCTTGTAAAGTATTGCTTTTATAGAACACTGGTTGGAAGTCCTGACGCTGCAATAAATGATTTATTTGTTGATGAAATAAGTGCAAGTAGAACTGAAATAAGGCTAAAAATTAGTCCTGATGCAACACAAGAAGAAAAAGAAATATTCGAAGACTTTGCAGATAAACTATCTATAAAGGGAGATGTAGACCATTGGGTAGATATTCATGTTAACTTTGGAAATAATGTCGTACCGTTAGCAGTTAATTGGACTATTGATAAAATTACAACTCCAGAATTTCCATATTCTATTGTATTAAAATTATATGAGCCTTTACCTGAACAAATAACACTAAAACAACCATGTTGGATTGTACAAGAAATAATAACAAGTGTACAAGAAACAGTTTTTGTTGAATCTTCTGTTGTAGAAAAACAAGTTAATTTCTTAGCCCAGCCAAACTTTGGAGCTGGAAATGAAGATGGATTAAACTCTGGAACTACAAAATATCACAATTGGGTAAGCCTTACCGATGCAAAAGAAAGTGTATTAGATAAAATATTAAACAAGTACTTTTCAGGAAGTTTAGATGACACTAGACTTTCTATAGATTATAGACTTTATGACCATTTTATAAGGTTTGGATCTGCAGAAGAAAGATTAAAAAACTTTAGATATAAACTTTCTCAAATGGAGTTTTATGATGGTAAAATATCCGAACTTTCTACTACTGCTCCAGTAACTGCTAGTGACCCTAACGTTACAGGATCGTTTCATTATATACAAAACGTTCAAAATTTTAAAATACTTAAAAATGAAATTATAGCGAAATTTGATGGATATGAAACTTTTCTATATAATGAATCTGCGTCATATGTGTCTAGTTCACTAGGAGAATTCTCTTCTGCAACATGGCCAAAACTATCAGATCAAGCTTATCCAAGAGGACCATATAATAACCTATCTGTTACTTCATCTGAAGCTATAGACTGGTATGATGGTGCAATAATTAGTGCATCTAATTATGACAGACAAAACATTCATTCATTAAGAAACCAAGCAGTACCTTTACACATACATGAAGATCCAACACTAGGAACAGACGAAAAAATAAATGGTGAATATATAAAGTTCGTAGATATGATTGGAGAATTCTATGACAAGATTTATGTATATATTACGGCTATACCAGAAATGTGGGACAGACATAATACTATAGATGCAAGACTGATCGAAGGACAATTTAGTGGTTCTGATATGATGTCTAAGGATTTAATCTACACCAGTTTAAAAAACCTAGGATATCAACAGTGTTTGAAATCAGATGAAGAAGATCTTTGGACATATGTATTAGGAACAGATGCAAGTGGAAGCTACGGCAATAAACAAACATTTGAAGACACAGATGATTGGGGATATTGGAATGCACCAGATAATGCTTTTGCATCTGAAAGCTATGTAGTAGGTCAATCTCCATTTATACAAAATAAAATATACGCTTCAGATCGATACCAAACATCTCAATCAGTTCCAGTTGAAAATTTAAGATTAGAGTTTGGAAAAAGACTATTAAACAATTTACCATATCTACAGAGAACTAAGGGTACTTTAGAAAACCTTAAGGCATACATGAACATTTATGGTATACCTCAAACATTATTTAGAATAAAGGAATGGGGTACTCCAGTAGCACCAGACTATTTTGGAAATGAGTACTATGAATATGACGTATTTAATTATGGTCTACATTTTGATGGTGGATCCACAATAACAGCGTCATGGGATTCAATAACAGATCCACTAATTAAAGAGGCTAATGGTGATAGAGTACAATTCCCTGATACAATTGAGTTTAGGTTTAAGTTGCCTGATATGGCGCAACATGATTTAAAATGTGGTAAAAAGAATTTAGAAGCCGTTTCTTTTAATGCAAATAAAAAAGATATGGTTATAGTTCAAATGAATTCAAGCTCATTTGTTGGTGTAGAACATGTTAGTAATTATTTACCATCTGGAAGTGAAACATATCCATTCTCAGTTGCAGAAGATAGTAAGTATGGTAGAGCTGTTTTTGGACTATTAACACTCTCAGGCTCAACAAAATATTTTGTTTCTTGTTCAACTGATTTTGCACCAATATATGATGGAGATTGGTGGAACGTTATGGTTAGAAGAAATGAACCTACTGCTTCAGTAGTTTCATCACAAATAATTGAAGACTTTACATATGACTTATTTTGTAAAAAATCCACTGACTGGGCACGTGCAACAATAACACATGAATTTTCATCTAGTATAACTACAATTGGAAGTACAACAGCTGGAAAGTTTGCAAATCATAGTTGGAATTCTGATGGCTTTAGCAACGATTTATATGTAAGTATGAGTTACTATACTCCTGATAATACTGCAGGAGGTGGATATACTGTTGGTACTTATGGAGAAAACTATGACTCATTCTACATTGGAGGAGCAGTAAATAGCTTCGATTGGAAAATATCTAGTTATCTTGGTAGTAAAGACTATTCTAATTATAGTGGATCTTTACAAGAAGTACGTTTTTGGATGAAACAACTTACAGAATCTGCATTTAATAATCATGTACTTAATCCTATGGCTATTGATGGAAATAGTTATACGTCATCATACGAAGATCTTATTGTTAGATATTCTTTAGGAGCAGATCTTAGAACATATCCACTTAATGACCAAGATATAATATCTTCTACACACCCAAATCAAGAAATACAAACTCCGTTTACAAACAATAGAAGTGTATTCGCAACAGCAAGTGGTTTTTCAGGAGCATCAGACTTTCAATTCCAACAAGAAAGAGTTGCTACTATAGTTCCTAATTATGTCGGAATGACAAGACAAGATAAGATAAGAATACAAGAAAATGAAGTAGATAATGGTTCTAGTTTAAGTGTAAATAAAACAGCAATGAATCCAAAATCTATACAAGGTCCTAGAGATATAAACAGAGTTTCTGTGCAAATGACTCCGGTAGACCAGATAAACATTGATATAGAACACCAATTAGGTGGTATAGAATTTAATGATTTGGTAGGAGATCCTAGATCTAAATTTATAACTTTTTATCCAGATTGTGTATTCTATAATAATCACTATTGGCTAAAACACTTTGGACCTTTTAAATATGCTGAATTCTTTAAGCTTGTAAGATACTATGACGATACAGTTCTTTGTCAAATGAAGAAAAATGTACCAGGTAGAAATAAGCCTGACTTTAATATATCAATAGAGCCTCATATATTAGAACGACCTCGTATACCTGAAAGAAGACCTGTCTACGATCACGTACAACTTGAAGGATCGATGTCAGCTAGAATTTATTTAGAAGGAGGAACAACTGAACTTGGAAGATTTAAACACAACGGTCCAGGAGATCCTTATTATAGTGATTGGGATAATAGAGGTCCTCTAGAATCTAGGTATGGAGATAGAGTAAACCCAAGACATAGGGCTGGTGCAAGAGATCAAGCACAAACATTGCCACAGCCTGATATTCAATTTGGATTAGGAGGCCAAAGAGAACGAGAACAGAATAAATTAGGATTATTTAGAACTACTGTAGGAGAACTAGAAGTTACTGTAAACAGAAGGCCATTTGAACCAATAATTAAAGATGATATTTTTATGTGTTGGGAAAGAGACCAACACGAAGCAGCTGCAATTTATGAGTACCATCAAACATTACATTGGAGTGGAAGCTTTGGAAACTATAATGACTATAAAGTTACAGGACAAACAACAATTGCAGCAACTAAAGGTACGACAAAAATAGAACTTGCCGGAACCTTTCCTAATTCTGGTTTAGAGATATATTCTTCTAAGTCTATTTCATTAACATCAACAGATGGTACAGTTTCTGAAATTCTTTGTCATGATTCTGGAGCTGCATTTGTAGGAGATACTAAACAAAGCTTCTCTGCAGGTACTCAAGTAAATGGTTCAAACTTTATATACAGTCAAGATCCACAAGAATTAGCAACAAATATTTCAAAATCTATCGGTGCACTAGCAGGATTTACATGTGGTCCTATACATCAAGACGGAACAGTGGTAAATTCAGGTGGTGGTGATTCAGCTGTATATGTTGTACATATTACACAATCAGTCGCAGGTCAAAATGGTAATACAACTATGGGTGGTGACTTTTTCCCACCATATGATTATAACCCTGTCACAGGACAAACAACAACTGGATTATTTCAAGCACATACAGCAAGTAGGTTCCATGTTTTACCAGTTTCTGACACATTCACAGGTGGAGACGATGTAAGAATAAAAACAGATATATCTGAACTAACTGATAGTGTTAGAACAAGTGTAACACAAGCAAATGCATATTATGAAAGAGATACTTTACAAATTTTAAGTCATCCTATGGATCCTAGAGAAGAAGAAAGATTCTATGACTTTAATAAAAATGAGTATCTAAAAACAAACCTTCATCCAAATAAGCCAATGTTTGATAGAACTGTAAATTATCCAATTATAAATAATGGATTAACCTCGTACGCAGACAATCAAAGCTGTAGAGATAGAAGTAAAGAATGGTTCTTCCCTATGATTGGAAACCAATCAGTATCTTTTTATAAGCATACGGAATTACATAGGTTTTCTACAGAATTAAGCCAATCCTTAGGTATAAAGGTACCTAGAGTACAGTTTGGACAAAATGACTTAGGATATGGAAACCTTGACGGCCAGTCAATTATTTCACATAGTGGTGCACCAATACAAAATTTAGAAGCAGAATCTGTTTTAAGTAGATCTGCACAATACCAAGATTATAGAGCAAAAGGACTTCAAAACTTAATTTACGATGGTTGTATGATGTCTGCATCTGACTTTAATATAGATTCTCCTCAAACAATTGATGGAGGACCGGTTGTAGAAGTTATTGATACAACACCATTCACAATAACTGCAGATGTTCCAACACTTGGCGAAGGTCCAGGTGGAATATCAGGAGAAGGTGTAGGTAGAGGAGTTGGAAAGTATTCCGGAAGACCTATCTCAAGAACCCCAGCAGCTGGAAGAGGACAAGCCTTTGCTGGTGGAAGATATAATTATTTAAGACCTACAACAAACGGAAATCAAGTGCTATAATATATACAAAATTAAAACAGTTTTATATTTATTATTGATATAATCTGTAAAGAAATATGGAGACATAAAATGGGATATTTAGATAAAACAACAATTACAGTTGATGCTATCTTAACTAAAAAGGGTAGAGAACTCTTAGCTAAGAATAGGTCAGCATTCAACATTACAAAATTTGCCCTTGCAGATGATGAAATTGACTATTCACTATGGGACGTTAATCATGCTTTAGGAACAAATTATTACGGACAGGCAATTGAATCAATGCCAATAATTGAAGCAAGTCCTGATGAATCACAAATGATGAGATATAAACTGGTAACTCTACCTAAAAATATTTCAAAAATGCCGATTGTAGCAGCTCTGCCAGCTGCTGTAGTACTAACAAATGCAGGTCAATCTGCAACAGTGGTACCATCAACAACAAACTTCCAAAACGGAAACAATACATTTGGATATACGGCAATACTAGCAGACTCAGATGTATGTTATCTAAATGTAGCTCCAGGTGGTGCAGTAGATTCAAGGTTCAATCCATCAGTACCATCACCAATAGAAACTAATGTGAAATCAATTAGCGTAGTCGGTAAGTCTTTTCAAATCGTTGCGAAGGCACAGCCATTACAAGCTGTATCTACAACATTAACTATTATTGGAAATGAAACTGGAGGTTCTGCAACTGTGACTATCACGGTTAACAAGGAAGAGGTTAGTACTAATATATTAGAATCACCGGCATATAGATAGAGGAATAAAACATGGCATCATATAAAGACAGTAGAGGAAACCCAGTATCACCAGCAAGGTTAAGTCCAGCAAGAGGACAAAATCAAAGCGATAGAGTAACGCGTGACAGAGATAGACCTCAACAAGAACCAGGTAGAAGACCTTTCGTAAGGCCAAGACCAAACCCAATTACACCTAGAGCAATAACTTCAATATATTCAGAGTTTGGTCCTGATGATGTTGTAGAAAATTTAGATTCTGATGTAGTAACTGCTGCATTATTTTCCGAAAACACAGGAGAAATTGCTGGAATGTTTACTTCATCTGCACAGAGTCAAAGTTCTGGTGAATATTATTTAGATGTTTATCAAAAAGATCCATCTACTAATAATAATCAAGAAATACAATTTGCAATAGGCTATGGCCATTTTAAAGGATCTGGATCTGCTGTACCGCAATATGCTTCAGTAGGTTTCAGCCCAAGTAGAGCCATATATAAACAATATGCAAATACTTTATTGAATTCAGGAGACGAACAGTTTACAGTTTCAAATGTTCATCCTAGTTCTTCAGCAAACTTAGAACAATTCTACGCTATAAACTTTCAAAGAACTAGAATGAAAGAAAAGATAGATCCAGGTAACTGGGAATTGCACGTATCTGGAAATACAACACCTATTAAACTTGTTGACGATTCTACAGTTTCTGACGGTACTGTTACAGAAGCAGGTAGACAATATTTTATTAGGAGTGGTACAATAGATGCAGGATTACATAGTGGAGATACGTATCACTATGGTTTAGTTTATCCTGATATGGGAGTAATTATACTAGATTCAGCTGCAATAGATGGTACTGTAGGTTTAACAGTAGATTCTTCTAGTTATGCATACTCATCAACAGCAGTTACTGTTTCTAATGCAAATACAACTCACTTTTTCCACCATTTAAGTGGATCATCAACTGCACAGGTAGGATACTTTGCAGCAAGAAATAAGGAAACAATACATTCAACACATTACTTTGTTAGAGTTAAAAACAATGAATTTAACTTTTCAAATAATCCAACCTTTACGTCAGGATCTGCAGGAACATTTGCAAATGCATCATATTTTAGAGATCCTAAGACGTATATGACTACGATTGGAATGTATAATGATAATAATGAATTATTAGCAGTTGCAAAATTAAGTAAACCATTATTAAAAACATTTTCAAGAGAGGCTCTTGTTCGTGTAAAACTTGAATTCTAAATAGGGAATAAGTATGTCCGACGTTTTTAAGACATTTTCGCCAGATGACATACAGGTCCAGAGATTCAAGGCAAGGAAGAGATATAATCTTACACTATCCAATTTTTCTGCATCGTATGAACCAGATCAGCCTATTCCTGTTGGAAGCGACCTTATAGTTCCAAAGATTTATGGACTAGTTGCAAAAGCAGATAGATTCACTGAGTTTAATAGTGGAAGTGAACATCTAAATTCAGCAATTCGTATACCTTCTAGATCTGTTTGGGATAATCTTTGGCATATGTATTACAGAGATTGGCCGAAGCATGGAGATGTATTCTGTACATCAGGAGATTCAAGAGAGTATAGGGAACTATATGATACTGCATATGTTATTTCTGTACCACATTACATTTATGGTGAAGGAATAGATAAAGGTTCTGTTGTTGTATCCTTTGATTCTACACCATCAGGAGAAGAAATAGTACTAAAAGATGATGGTTACGGCAACCTATATAATTCAGCCTATGCATCTTCGAGTGGAGATTACAAAGATCCAAGTTTACCTCCAGTACAAGGAACAGTTTTATATTTACCTTTTAAAGATTTAACGCCATACCAGTACAGACCAGACTTTGCAAAAGGTTTTTTAGACCAACAAATTCTTTCTGGTAGCATTAAAGATTATGGACTATTTAATACTCCTGTTAGTTCTAATAGAGTAAAGGTGGTAACAGGAAGTTATTATGGAACAGGAATAGAATTTACTGGAATGTATGGTGATTCTACAACAATACCAACAGGCTTTGATGAGGCCACAACAATGGATAGTTGGAGCTTTGCAAAGATAGAAAGAGATGCAAACAATCCTGATATAAACTTTATAGAAGATGAAGATTTTGCAATATCATTTTATCTAAAGGTTGAAGACCAATATGATACTGATAAAAAAACAAACGTAATACTTTCACATATTATTTCAGCAGACTCTGGAACATTTGATACTGGAAAAGAATCTAATGGTGTAGTAAATGGAGACACAAACACAGCATATCCCTTCAGAGTAGAACTTGATAATACAACAGGATATTTACATGCAAGTAGAAAGGATGGTTCTGGCCAGGTACGAACTTGCACACTTGAACAAGATATAACTGATGGAGAATGGAGACACATACTTTTCCAAAAGTCAGGTTCAACACTAGACCTATATAATAACTTTAGCCTTTCAAATTTTGGTGATACTCAAACAATGGTAGATTCTAGACCAATACGAAATGAAAACCATTTAGTTTTAGGCTCACAGTTATATTCAACAGATGGTAAAATAGATCTTAGAACAAACGCTAGAACAAAAAAACTTGCAGCAACTAGAACTTTTAGAGGTTCTATAGATGAATTTAGAATATATAGTGGTTCATTTTCTACCGAACAAATAAACTATTTAAGCTCGTCAAGTGGAACAGGTGTCAATCACTGGGGTAATATATTTTATGAGCATGGACAAATTGTTTTAACTCATCCATCATCTGCATATACTTCACAAGCACCTGAAACTTCAACAGTAAAATTCAGAGCAACTACAACCTTACAAGAAAATTTATATACATGTGAAGCAAAGTCAAATGAATATAATCAGACATTTAACCCAACAACAATACAAAACTTTAAGACCAAAGAACTACATCCATTTACTAGTGATGATATTTGGAATCCATATATTACAAGGATAGGATTATATAACGATGCAGGAGAGCTACTTGTCATTGGCTCTTTTTCTCAACCAATGTTTAAGATGCCAGATTACGACATGACTTTTGTTGTGCGGTTTGACACTTAATAAAAGTGCGTTATATTTATATATGTTGAGCAAGATAAACTATATTTATATGTAGTTAAGCAGTGTATTTATACAAAGGAGAATTATTTTGACATTAGTATTTAGAGACGTAAAAGGTTCACCATTAACTCATACAGAAGTTGATGGTAATTTTAGGCATCTAACGGGATCTCATGAGGTTTCAGGAAGCATAACTGCAACTGCATTTATTGGAGACGGTGCTCAGCTTACAAATGTTAATTTATCTGGAGTATCTGATGTTAGTGCATCTGGAAATATAACAGGCTCTAATCTACTAATTATAAATAATGGTAGTTTTGGAGGAAGTATTACTGCTAGTAATCTACAGTTAACTTCAGCAGATTCAAAATTAACTGTATCTGAAATAACAGCATCCAATTTAAGATTAACCGGTGATGCTGATATTGTTGGAAATATTACTTTAGGTGGTAATTTAGTTGGAGGTGATTCAAACACTGATTCTGTAACGTTTAATGCAGATATTACTTCTCAGTTAAGACCAAATACAGATGATACATATGACTTAGGAACAGAAGCTTTAAGATGGCAAGATATACATGGAACAGCAATAAATGCTGAAGTTCTTGCTCTCAATCAAATAACAGCATCAGGTACATCAACGCTTTCTGCTGGACAAAATGGAATTTGGATAGGACCATTTTCAATTAGTGGTACAGTTGATATAGGCTTAGGCAGTAACTTTGTGCTCACTAGCTTTAATAGAATGAATGAAATAGATTTAATAAATGTTAGTGACTACTAATACAAGAATAAGACAGGGAAAATAAAATGAGTAGACTTAATGTAAACAGTGTTAACCCACATGATGGAGTAAAAGTATCCATAACCGGATCAACTAATGGTGGATTAGTTATTAGCGGATCACCACAACACGACGGACATCCAGTACTAAGAGTGGAAGGCTCAATTAGTGCATCAGGAGAACTAACAGCTTCTAATGCACTTTTCACAGGTAACGTAAGAGTTATCGGAGAATCAACTATATCAGCTTCAGCTGCAGGAGGTATATTCTTAGGAGACGCAAATACAGATTACGTCGTATTTGGTGCAGATGTTTCTTCTAGTATAATTCCAGACCTAGATGATAGATTAGATCTTGGTACATCTACTCAAGAATGGAAAGATATTTATATAGATGGTGTTGGATATATCGATGCTATCGACCAAGACGACGTCGCAGTAACAAACAACCTTAAAGGTGATTGGCACTGGAAAGACGATTCATCAGCTGTTTCCCTATTTGTTCATTCAGCAGATGGTAATGTCGGTGTAAAAGTTGCAGACCCTAACCAAGAATTTGAAGTTGCAGGTAGAATATCTGCAAGTGCACAACTTTCTGTTGGTGGCGCAGGTACTACTGACGGTCACATTACAGGTTCAGGAAACTTAGTAATATCAGGAACTTTAGGTGGAGAATTTTTACACCATATCACAGCTTCTAATATAAGCGCAAGTGGAACCCTAACTGGTGAACATTTATATATTAGTGATGACGTTGAAATAGAAGATGATTTAACAGTAGGAGGAGTAGTAAGTGGATCTAATTTAACTGCAACTCACTCACTTGGTGGACAATTAAACATTGCAGACCAAGTTTCGATTATGGATGGTGGAGGCCAAGGTAGAATAGGTATTGGAACTTTAACTCCAGACACAAGCCATAGACTACATATCCTTGTAGCTAACTCGGTAGACCAATCTCTTTTGAAATTTCAAACAAATGCAGGTACTGCTACTCATGGTTTATTTGACACTGGAAATCACTATATTCATAGTACTAAGACTGGTGGAGCTCTAGAATTAGGAGCAGTTAATGGAACGATGATGCATCTTTCTTCATCAGGCAAAATAATCACAGATTCTACTATAAGTGCATCGCTTGTAACTGCAACTCATTCATTTGGTGGAGAAATAAATGTTGCAAATCAAGTTTCCATTATGGATGGCGGAGGTCAAGGTAGAATAGGTATTGGAACTTTAACTCCAGACACAAGCCATAGACTGCACATTCTTGTAGAGAACTCGGTAGACCAATCTCTTATGAAGTACCAAACAAATGCAGGTACGGCTACACACGGTATATATGCTACTGGAAATCACTATATTCATAGTACTAAGACTGGTGGAGCTCTAGAATTAGGAGCAGCAGGTACAACTCTTCTTACTATTTCTTCATCAGGTACTATAAGTTCAAGTGCTACTTTATTAGCTGCAGGTCTTAATGTAGTTGGAAACGTAACAGCCTCAGGTAATATAAGTGGTAGTTCTACTTCAACACTAAGTATAGGAGGAGCAGCTACATTTGGAACAAGTACAGTAGTAATAAATGGAACAGCAGGTCATGTAACAGCCTCAGGTAATATAAGCTCAAGCGGTATTTTACAGGGTAGTAGTTTCTATGGAGCAGGAGGACTTGGAACCATATCTACTCTTGGTAGTGCAGTATTTAGTAATATTAGAAGTACAAGCCATGTAACAGCCTCAGGTAATATAAGTTCAAGTGGAACTATTATTGCTAACAAGTTTGAAGCAGATACATTGGTAAGTCGTGTAGGTGATGCAAACACAGGAATTCAACTAGCTTCAGACACTGTTGATATTGAAGCAAACGATGTTATTATTGGTAAATTTAACAATGCTCAAATACAATTAAATTCTCACGTAACTTTAAGTGCAGGTACAAACCTTAGTATGTCGGCTGGTGGAGTATTAGTTACAGATAGTATATTTGCTGGAACTCAAGTAGGTAATGCAACACAAACTTTAACACTTGATTCAGATGACTTATATCATAAAGGAGCAGCATTTAGAACAGATGGTCATATAACTGCATCAGGTAATATAAGTTCAAGCGGAGGTGTACTAATAGTCCCTGATGGTGGCCACTTATTTGGTGGTAAACGTCTTATAACGAGTGATGGTAATTTTGAGTTTAGAGATGGTAATGTTACTGCAGGAATCGGTATACTAACAGGAAATTTAACAGCTTCAATAGTAAGTGCATCAGAATATATCGGAGATCTTACTGGAACAGCTTCATTTGCAACATCTTTAAATGGAGGAACTTTAGCCGCAACTAAACTATTTGTTGGTAACGGTAGTAATGTTGCAACACAAGTTGCACTATCTGGTGATGTAACAATGGATAATGCAGGAGCCGTAACCCTTGACGCAGCACAAACAAATGTAAATTCCGTACTTGCAACCGACTTAGTTTTAGGAGAAGACGCTCAAACTAAAATTAACTTTGGAACTGATAATGAAATTCATTATGATATAAACAACGGAAATGGTGTACTTAAAATGACTGGAACATCATTCCATCCAGGAACTACACTTGAAGCTGACTTAGGTACATCTGCGTTGAGATTTGGTAAGATAATAGGTCACCATGTTACTGCATCAGGTAATGTAAGTGCAAGTGGAATTATAACACCAACTCTTTCTGCAACAGACGCAGACGCAGGTATTACTATATCAAGTAACGTGTCAATGTCAACTGCTTTAAGTTCAAGTGCAACTTCACCAAGTTTTATTAATGTATTATCTAATAAACGAGTTACTGAAGACATAACAAACTCTGGTGGTGCAGTAAGTAATACACTTATAAACCATCCTGGATCAGACCCTTCAAACAAAGTATTGCAAATAGCTGCAGGAAATGATGGTAATAATGTTGTAATGACTCTTCCAGCTGCAGAAGCAGGACTTAGTTATACATTCCTATCATCAGCTGCACCAGGAGCATGTACCGTTGATATTGTTGCTCCAGCAGCAATACTATTTGGTGTTGCAATCTGTGATGATGGAAATGAAGATATTTCTGGTACTACCTTTAGATTTGCAAATTCAAAGTTTTTAAGAGGTACTCGAGTAGAATGTATTAGTGATGGACTAATGTGGTCGATACAAGCGTATTGCCTATGTGACGTTGCTGATGTTGCAACATCATAATAATTAAACAATAAAGGTTATATGGCAAGAAGAATTAAACAGATAAATGGGTATAGAAGCGGCTTTGAAAATAAGGTCGCTTCTGCACTTTCCGAACAAAAGATTAAATTCCAATATGAGGTCACACAGGTCAAATATATAAAGCCTGAAACTCACCATAAATATACTGTAGATTTTACACTTCCAAATGGTATCCTAATAGAAACTAAGGGTAGATGGACATTAGAAGATCGTAAAAAACATTTGCTAATTAAAAAGCAACATCCAAAACTAGATATTAGGTTTGTTTTTCAAAACCCTAATGGAAAAATAAGAAAGGGATCTAAAACGACATATGCAGATTATTGTGACAAATACAATATTCCATGGGCAGATAAGTTTATTCCTGTTGAGTGGCTAAACGAAAAATAATACCTCAGATTTTACCGATTAAAGAATTTTTATTATATTATACCTATAAATGGGTAATTTAAGAACACTACAAATATTAGAACAGGTGCTTGGTAAGTCAAAGCATAATAGTCATACTGGAGAAGTTGGCTTTCATTGTCCTTTCTGCAAGCACCACAAAAGAAAGTTTAACATTCATATTGAAACTGAAAAGTGGCAATGCTGGGTATGTAGTGCAAAGGGTAGAACTATTGCATCACTATTCAGAAAATTAAACGTATCTCAGGAAATCATGAACCGACTATCTAAAATAGTTGGTAAAGTCATTAACGCTGCAAACTCTAAAAAATATGATGATTTATCTTTGCCATTGGAATATACACCACTACATCTTGCCAACAAAAATAGTCCAGAATATAAAAACGCTATGCACTATCTTACAAAAAGAGGAATAAGTATAGGTGATATTTTAAGATATGGTATAGGTTATTGTGAAAGCGGAAGATATAGTGGAATGATAATTATACCTAGTTATGATTGTGATGGAAATTTGAATTTTTTTACTGGTAGAAGTTATTATGCCGATGCAACATATAAACATAATAATCCTAGAGTAAGTAAAGACCTTGTTGGTTTTGGTTTATTTATAAATTGGGATGAACCAATAACTATTGTTGAAGGTGCCTTTGATGCTATAGCTGCAAAAAGAAACGCTATACCATTATTTGGCAAGCTAATGTTGGATAACCTTAAAAGAAAAATACTAAAAAATAAAGTTGAGAGAATAAATATTGCACTAGATTCAGATGCAATAAGTCACTCACTAAAAATAGCAGAATATTTTATGAGCTTAGATAAAGAAGTACATATTATAGAGCTTGGAGAACAAGATCCTAGTGAAATGGGATATAATAACTTTAAGAGTTTACTTGATAATTCTAAGCCTTTAACCTTTGAAAAAATAATGGAGTATAAATTTATATGCAAATAGACATTGGATTTGATAAAGTAGATAAAATTTTACATGTAGCTGATATACATATTAGAAATTTTAAGAGACACACCGAATATAGACAGGTGTTTAGGAAACTATATAAGGATGCAAAACAGCTGCCTAAGAATAGTTTAATTTATGTAGCTGGAGATATTGTTCATACAAAGACTGATATTAGTCCAGAGTTAGTAGAATTAACCTCTGAATTTTTTAGAAAGCTAGCAGACATTAGGCCGACTATAGTAATTACTGGTAATCATGATGCAAATCTTAATAATTCTAGTAGACTAGATGCTCTATCACCTATAGTAGATAATCTTAATCACCCAAACCTGCACTACTTAAAAGATAGTGGAATATACAGAGTTTGTGATATAGATTTTATAGTCATGTCTGTGTTTGATGAACCTAAGGACTTCCCAGATGCTAGAAAAGCAACGGGTGTTAAAATAGGATTACACCACGGTCCTGTACACAATTCTGTTACAGATGTTGGATATGTTGTAAATAATGAAAGTCTAAAGCAGTCTGTGTTTACAGGATGTGATTTGGTTATGTTAGGAGATATACATAAAAGGCAATATCTAAATGAGACTAAAACAGTTGCATATGCTGGTTCATTAATACAACAAAATTTTGGTGAAACATTTGAGAATCATGGATACATGTTATGGGATATGAAAACAAGAACAGCAGAGTTTGTTGACATCATAAATGATTATGGATATTACACAGTTGAGATGACAGATGGTATATTACCAAGTATTGACAATATACCTAAGTATCCTAGACTAAGAATAAAGACTACAAACACAACACAAGCAGAAGTAAAACAGGCAATAGTTGAGATTAGAAAAAAGTGTAGAGTTCAAGACGTAATTGTAATAAAAACAGATAGACTAGCCAATATATCTAATAATTCTAAAAGTGCAATTGAAATAATAAAGGACATTAGAGATCCTAATTACCAAAACGAACTTTTAACTGATTATTTAGAAAGAAACTACGACTTGGATCCAGAGATATTAAATAGAGTACGAAAAATAAATAGATCTCTAAATTCACTTTTACCTGATGTTGAAATAAGTAGAAATATTAGTTGGAAACCTAAGACATTTACATTTTCAAATATGTTTAGTTATGGTGAAAATAACAAAATCAATTTTCTAAATATGAATGGAACAGTTGGAATATTTGCACCAAACCATGCAGGAAAATCTGCAATTCTAGATGCATTAGCATACTGCCTCTTTGATAAATGTTCAAGAACAAAGTCGGCATCAGAAGTTATGAATACCACAAAATCTAATTTTAAGTGTAATTTTAATTTTGAAATAGATGGAATAGACTACTTTATAGAGCGAAAGGCAAAGAAATCACATACAGGACATGTAAGAGTTGACGTTGACTTTTGGATGATTGATGAAGCAGGAGAAAAAGTTTCTTTAAATGGTGAACAACGAGTTTATACAAATAGAAACATTAGAGGATATTTAGGATACTATGAAGATTTTGTCTTAACAGCACTATCTCTTCAAAACAATAATACAGGATTTATAGATAAAAGTCAAGTTGAAAAGAAAGACCTACTTGCACAATTTTTAGATATAACTGTGTTTGAAGAACTATATAGGGTAGCAAATGAAGAAATAAAGGAAGTAGAAATATTATTAAAACAATTTAAAGACTTTGACTTTAGTTCGCAGTTAATAGATGCAGAAGAAAGATTAGCTTTAAATAAGCAAGAATATTCTGAATTTGAAAAAATAAAAAACACTCTAGATAAAAAAAGAAAACGAGTAAATGAGAAAATCTTAGAACAAACCTCTAATTTAATAAAGCTAGATAATATAGGTGATATTAAAGATTTAAAAATAGAAAAGCAAGCTCTAGAAAAAAACATAAAGGAGGTAGAGTCAAGATTAGATAAGTATGATAAGTATTATAGTGAAAATACACCTAGATTAAGAGAACTAACCAGGCTTGAGAAAAAATATAATATTGAGGATATAACTGATAGAGTAGATAAGTTAAAATTATCTAGAACTGAACATGCAAATGTAAAGTCAGAACTTAATACTTTAAAAATAAAGGTTAATCATAAACTAGATAAATTAAAAGCCATTGGCCAATTTGACCCTAATTGTGACTTTTGTAAAAGTACTCCATTTGTTCAGAGCGCATTTAAAATAGAAACCGAATTACAAGATGATAAAATATCAGTTAATAGATTATTAGAACGACAGTCTAAAGTAGATTCTTTAATATCTATCCTAGAACCCGTTGAAATAGAAAACACAGAATTAAAAAGACTAGAGGCCGAACATATAAAGCTATCATCATATCAGGCAGAAATAAAATTAAAACGTGTACAGCGTAGATCTGAATTACGAGAAAAAAATAGAAATCTCATTGGAATAGAAAAAGAAATCAAAAAATATTATCAAAATGAAGAAAATATAAGAAGCAATACAAAAACACAGAAAAAGATAGACACATTAAATGACCATTTAGAAGCAGTTTCAGATGAACAGTCTACTACATCAAAAAACCTGCAAGAGTCTTTTAGTAATATATCGGTTGCAAATAAAACTATAGAAAATATAAATGGATCTATAGAACAGGCTCATGACCTAGAAGAAAAATACAAGGCATATGAGTATTATCTTAATGCAATACAACGAAATGGTGTACCATATGAACTAGTATCAAATATTCTACCGTATATACAAGAAGAAGTTAATACTATTTTATCACAAATTGTTGACTTTACTATTGAGTTCGATGTTGATGGAAAGAATATAAATTCACAGATATCATATGGTGATAGTAAAAAATGGCCATTAGAACTTACATCCGGTATGGAAAAGTTTATAAGTTCTCTTGCAATTCGAGTAGGTCTAATAAATGTTTCCAATTTACCAAGACCAAACTTCTTAGCGATTGATGAAGGATTTGGTAATTTAGACACAAATAATCTAAATTCAATCTTTATGTTGTTCGACTACTTAAAAACTGAGTTTGAATATATCATGGTTATAAGCCATATTGACCTGATGAGAGATATTACTGACAATTTATTAGAAATAAGCAAATCTCAAGGACTATCTAAGGTAGTATATAACTAATTCTTCAGTTCGGCTATATTTATATATGGTATAAAAGGAATATAGTGGAGACTTATTTTAGTGGCGACAATACAACGAACATTCAAAGATCCTGCGTTACAGAATCCTTTGAAATACTTGGGTTATGATTCTATAAATGTAGAAATCGAAGACTCGGGTAATTCAGAGAATTATTTTAACATAACAGGACTAGGAACTGAACTTCATGTAGGAAAAAACATATTCTATATTAAACCTGATCCGGAAACATTGGTTCCGCATGCAGAAATAGGTATAGAATTGTTAGATTCTGACGGTGACCTTATTCCCATTACTCTCCTAGACAATAGGCGTAGTGATGGTTCAATAGGTATTGTTATAACCATCGACGAATCAAGGTCTAAGGGATCAGGTCAGCTTACTATAGTATCTGTTGCTAGAGGTAGAGTTGTTGGAGCAAGATTAAATGCTCTTTCAAATACTGACACCTTTAATATTCGATGGGCAAAACGTTTATATATAAATAGAGATGCTAGAAATATCTCTGAAATAACATATATAACACCTCCACAAATAGAAGTATCTGAAATAAAGCTTCCATATTACCAACACCATTTTAATACATTACTTACATCTTCACTAAGTTCAGCATTAACAACTGATAATCCAATCATAGAAAATGAAATAACATGTTCTATATATCAGCTTTCTTCATCATATAATACAGATGCAAAGATAAAATATGAAAAGGTAGGAGAACAAATATACCTAGAACTATCAGCATCAGATTTTGGTGGTTTTGTAAGAGACATGGAAAACGGAACAGTTTTCTTTGATGGAGGAAATATACAATCGTTAAGCCCTCCAGCATCAGGAATAAATTCATCAATAGAAGATGGAGATGGCTTTGCAACACCAGAACAACCACTATTTGAAGAAGGATCTTATTTTACTAGTATATTACAAGTACTTTCACCAGCAAGGATATTGGTTTCTAGTCCACATACAACCTTTCATGGAGTAGGACAAAATGTCCATGAAGTAATGCATCAAGACTTTGAACCAAGTGACTTTACACTTACATGGGCAATGCCTCCATATTCACATAGTAGATATCCCACACCCGAAGCTCCTGAATCAGAATCTTTATACTTATCATCATATGCTGGAATTATAGTTGACAATTTAGATCCATATTCTGGAGAAGTACATAAAATAAAAACATATGTACGAGCAGAATCTAGACCAGATGATTATGTATTGTGTTCAGATCTAGTTGTAGAAGCACAGGAAATGCTTATAGTTTCAGAGTCTCCTCATTATAATAAGAATAGATTTAAGAATATTCCATGTGGTAGATTTGATAGGTTAAACTCATCAGTCGATTCTGACGATGTAAGACATTTTGCAAGATATTGGAAGACCTCTGCAGAGGGTTTACCTGCACCAACATTAAGTATAGTCTCAGAATCTAGAAGCCATCCTACTGTTGGCACCTCGGCAAATGAAGTCTTTGACTTTATACCGATGAGACCTTCATTAAGGGTTGGTACATTAGGAGAAGCAACTACACTAGACGACAATATTACTAGGTCTAATGTACAACCACCATTATTGTTTAATTTACAAAGTAATGTTTCTGCATCCTTTAGAAGTAATAAAACATACGTATTAGAAGTCAGCGCATACGTTAAAGGAGCAGATCTGATACAAGAACAATCTGGTGTAGGAACAGGAATAATAGAATCTTCTATTACACCTTTTCAAGTTTTTGGTTCAAAAGCATTAACTCCACCTAGATTAGATATATTTGCATTTGGAGATGCCTTTCAAGATGACACCAATAGAATCGGTAAAGGAAAATTATTAGGAGAATTAAATAATGTTTCACAACCAGAAGGTAGAGTTGTTGACATTAAAAAAGTACCTGGATATGCAGGAGTAGACCATATATTAGAAGTAAACTTTAGGTTTCCTTTTAGATCTGATGCAGACGCAACAGGAGACTTTAGATTTGAAATAGAGCGAGGTCTTTGGTATTTCCAAGAAATATCTGTAAAGCCATATGAACGAAATGGTGTAAATACTCATAACTACAATTATCTTTCACCACTTCCTAGAGGTCTATCTCATCCTGATCGAAAAGATGTTTTTGACTTCATGTTTGAATTCTATAATGAAGAAGGACATATGTGTGCAGATAAAGTTTATATTGATAACATCTGCATGGATAATGAATATACACTTGCTCCAACAAATCTGGTTGTAGAAAATATTGATAATGACCTAGGAGATATCATAATTAATGGTCCACTTACAATTGAAAACGGACCATACATATTCAACGATCTAACAAATATAACACAATCAATTGAATATAATAGTACCATGTCAATTACCCAGAACTTTGGCGATATAATGGTATATAATACAAGTTCAGGCGAAGTAGGACATGTTGAGATTGGATGTGGTTTAGGATATATGGATAAGGATAATTGTTGCTGCCATTTACACGCGGATACAAACATCTATATATTCATAGACAGAACAAGTCTGAATATTATTGGTCAGGCCACAGCAACTCCAGCAATTTTAACAAGATGGGTAATTACTAAGTTTGAAAAAGATATGAGGGAGAGATACCCTTATTGGAAAGGAAGTATATATGTAGGTCAAGGATCTCAACTACCAATGAGTGGTACCAATATGTCTGAAAGATGGTTATCCTGGATGTCATGGCCTGCAGTCGGTAATCAAAACCAACTTGGACCTGGATCTGGTATAACTGGTAGTATGTCTTCAATAAAATGGTCTGGAACTAGTGGCACCCATGAAAATGATGAAGCAAACGGCCTATTTGCTGGATCTGACAATTTTCATGCATACGGATATAGTGCTTCAGCATATTATTTAGAAAATTCTCCTATAGCTAGAAACGAACCAGATAAAAATGTTATTGTATTTACACTTGTTGATGAAACACAAGCAGATTATCATGGCGGAGCTCCAACAGATAACAATGATGGTACGCCTTCAGATTTTGACGATCAAATAACTGATAATTATAAGCGTGATTATGGTTTATTTATAGGTGAAGGATATCCAAAATATGACTGCTTTTCCGGTTATGTTTATGCATTACCAAGTTCAAACAACATAAGTCATGGTGCAAGGCAAAAATTTGCATTACATGCATATGCTGCAATAGAAACATCAGCAGTTAGTGAAACAGATTTTATCTCATTTTCTCCAACTACAGCAAATCTTAATGCAATTACAGGATCAAATCCATATGCACATGGTTCATCATCTGTTGGAAATCTATCTCCACACTATCAAGGTGGAATATTTGGACTAAAAAGCCAATCAATAAACGAAAAACATGATTTTTCAGGAGGAGTTGCAGGATGGTATGATAATTTAAGTTATCCTGTTCCACAGACGACAATAAATAAATCAGGATCTTGGGCACAAGGACAAGCAACGTTTAGTGGAGACTTATTCAAATATATAGATGGAAATTCTATAGGTGTAAAAGTAGACGCAAAAACTATTTGTATTAATGAGGCAAACGAACTATTTGCAACAAATACAGGTTCATTCACTGGTTCGTTTACTGGTGAAATTACTGGTGACACTGTAATAAATAACGTCACAAACATCACAATCACAGGAGGTATCAACACATATATTATTGGAGATACTTTTATTATAGGTGGAGATAATGTTACATTTTTCGATAACGATGTAACATATATTTCTAATTTTACAGCAAGCCACTATCATCTAACACAGGTAACTGAATCCATAAATATTAATAATACTTATGGTGATATTCTTGTATATAACTCACAATCACAGGAAATAGGTGCAATAGCACTTGGTTGTGGCCTTGGTTATATGGATAAAGATAATTGTTGTTGTCATTTACATGGCGATACAAACATTTATATCTTTATTGATAATACTAGTATGTCCGTAACCAATCAAAATCCTGATGGTGGTGCAAATGCACAATACACACCACAACTTATTACTAGATGGGTAATTAGTAAGTTTGAAAAAGATATGAGGGAGAGATACCCTTATTGGAAAGGAAATATTTTTGTAGGTCAAGGTTCTAGTGGACCTGGACAAGGTACTTTACCAGCAGAGCGATGGTTAGCTATGATGTCTTGGCCAGCTGTTGGTAATCAAAACCAATTTGGACCTGGATCTGGTATAACTGGTAGTTTGGCATCTGTTACTTGGGGAGCATTTCCGTATGGAACAAGCCAAACAGATGAAGATACAGGAGCATATGTAGGTTCAGATAACTTTGCCGCATATGGATATAGTTCTTCTGCTTACTATCTAGAAAATGCTCCAATTATGAGAGATGGAGTTCCAGATAAAAATGTTATTGTCTTTACAATGGTTGACGAAACAGATGCAGGCACCAATACAAATAATGGAGGTGGAGCAGGTAATGGATATCACTATAGACATAATGACTCTTCAACAAATAATAATGGAACAAATCTAACGGGTACAGCTGCAGATTGGACAAACCATCTAACATCTCACTATAAGGCTGACTACGGACTATTTGTTGGTGATGCGCATCCTAAGTATGACTGTTTCTCAGGATATGTTTATGCACTTCCAAGCTCAAATGCAACAACACATCCAGCAAGACAACATTTCGCATTGCATATTTATGGTGCAATAGAAACAGGATCGATTAATCCGACATACCTAAATAATAATACACCTACTGGCGGAGATTTAACGGCTATAACTCTAGAAAACCCATATGCACATGGTTCTTCTTCAGTTGGAACTAATTCTCCTCACTATCAAGGTGGAATATATGGTTTAGCTAGCCAATCTGTTAGTGAAAAGCATGATTTTCCAGATGGAATATCTGGTTGGTATGATGAATCATTTACATTCCCTGTAGCTTTATCCAGTATAAATAAGTCTGGATCTTGGGTAAGAGGAGCAGCATCATTTAGTGTTGACCTATTTGAATTTGTAGATGGTGATTCTATAGGTGTAAGAGTTGATGGTACTACAATTTGTGTCAATGAATCTAATGAATTATTTGCAACAAATACAGGTTCATTTAGTGGTTCATTTACTGGTGAAATAGGTGGTGATACTATAATAAATAATATTAGTTCTATAACCATAAACGGAGGTATTAATACCTTTATTCTTGGAGATACCTTTATTATTGGTGGAGACACAATTACTATACTTAATGGTGATGTTACTCATATAACAAACCTTACGGCTAGTAATGCTATTATCAATAACCTTACAGTCATTAATGAGATAACTGCAACAGGTTCATTCAATGGAGACCATACAGGAACTCACACAGGTTCATTTACTGGAAGTTTTGATGGTGATGCAAGATTAACAGGATCTTTTAATGGAACACACACTGGAAACCATACAGGAACCCATACAGGTTCATTTACCGGAAGCTTTGATGGTGATGCAAGATTAACCGGCTCATTTAATGGAGACTTCACGGGAGATCTTACTGGTACGGCAAGTTATGGTAGAGATAATGATTGGTATTTATTTGATGGAACAGACGATCCTACAATAGATGGAAATATTTACCATACTGGCAAAGTTGGAATAGGTGACTTTTCTGGAGTTGCAGATACTCCAGCAAAACTAACTGTTTTAGGAGATATTTCTGCAAGTGGTACTATTTATGGTAGAGAATTCCATACACAATTTGTTTCTTCATCTATTATACACATGAGTGGAAGTACCAAGTTTGGTGATACAACAGATGATTTACATCAATATACAGGGTCATTACAACTATCACATTCAGCAATGTCAGTATTTACTGGTAGTGGTAAATTTGCATTTGGTATCGACAATGACAATGCAGCATTTAGTAATGATAACACAAGAATAGCTCAATTTTATAGCGGAAGTACTAGAGGTGTATTCCTAAATGTTACCAACTGGGAAACAGCATCTGCATTTACAGCAGCTGGCGGAGAAGCAGGAGATGCAGGTCCATCTTCAACAAATGGTCCAAGATCAGGAATTTCTGTAAACGGCCTAAATTCCCGCAATAATTATGGTGTTGGTGGAACTAAAGGAATCGCAGGTGGTTCATTTAGTTTTCTTCCTGATACATATGAAGGAAACACAAATGGAAACGACGTTGGAGATGGAGGAGATGTAGATTCATTAGGAAGAAGACTATTACAAGAGGTACTACATATAACAACAGGTGGTAATCCTCAACCTAGTATAAACATACATGCTAGAGGAGATCGTGGCCAGCAAATTAGATTCTTTGCAGGTAATGATGACGCAAGAAATACAGGTGGTAAAACTGTAGAAACTCAAAGAATGACCATAATAAATGAAGGTCTAATTGGTATTGGTACTCACGATCCTAAAAGAAGACTTCATATTTCTGAAAGTGGAAACACTTATAGCAGTGGCAAAGTACCTCTTAGAGTAAATAATTTTACAGAAGGTACTGCTCAACATATACTTACATGGGATGAAAATACAGGTGATGTATATAGAAAAGCTCTATCAGATCTACCTTCTGGTGATGGTGGTGTAAGTACTTTCATCATTGGAGATACTTTTGTTATAGGACCACACAATACCTTTATTAATAGTGTTTCTATATTTGCAAATATAACTTCATCTGGTAATATTAGTATGAGTAATGATGATGGAATTCATATATTTGGAGGCTCAACAACATTTAATAGTATAACGGCAAGCTCAGCAAACATATCAGATGGCCAATTTTCAGGTTCATTTACTGGAAGTTTTGATGGAGATGCAAGATTAACAGGTTCTTTCTCTGGTGCATTTAGCGGAGATATCTTTGGTACTGCATCGTATGGTAGAGACAATGACTGGTATGCTCAAGGTGGAGCTACAATTGCAAGTGAACCAACTATAGGTGGAAAAATATATCATACTGGTAAAGTTGGAGTAGGCGATTTTTCTTCTGATGATATATTACATAAATTAGCAGTTGAAGGTACAACTAAGTTAGGTAACAATGTAGACAACGATCATAATATTACAGGTTCACTAATAGTTATGCACGACCACAATTCAATATTTACTGGTAGTGGTAAATTTGGATTTGGTATAGAACATTCAGAAGCGTTATTTACAGAAGATTCATCAAGACTATTACAACTATATAGTGGAAGTAAAACTGCTGTTGTTGCAAACCTTACCAATTGGGAAACAGCATCAGCATTTACAGCAACAGGAACAGATACAAATGGTCCTAGAGCAGTATTTTCTGTTAATGCTTTAAATTCCCGCAATAATTATGGTGTTGGTGGAACTAAAGGAATCGCAGGTGGTAGTATAGGTTATCATCCTGATACGTATGAAGGAAATACAAACGGAGATGGTTTAGGAGATGGCGGAGATGTAGATTCAAAAGGAAGAAGACTACTCCAAGAAGTTTTACATATTGCAACAGGAGGTAATCCACAAGGTAATATAAATATTCATGCCCGTGGAAATAGAGGTCAACAGATCCGATTCTTTACTGGAAACGACGATGCAAGAAATACGGGAGGAAAAGATGTAGTCTCCCAAAGAATGACAATAATACACGAAGGACTAATTGGTATTGGTACTCATGACCCACAACGAAGACTCCATATTTCCGAAAGTGGCCACTCATATTCCGGTACTTCTGGCCAATTAGTCCCCCTTCGTGTTAATAATTTCCATGAAGGACCTGCACAACATGCACTTATATGGGATGAAAATACTGGTGATGTATATAGAAAATCCTTAGCAGAGTTTACACAAACCGGTGGAGATACAGGAATTGGAACAGGTACTGTAGGAAATACATTTATTATAGGTCCTTTCAATACATTTATAAATGACTCTAACTTCTTTGGAAATGTAACTGCATCAGGTAATATTAGTGCAAGTGCAACTAACGGAGTACATATTTTTGGTGGTTCTTCTACCTTTACAAGTATTACTTCAGCAAATGCAAACATGACGGGAAGCTTTACAGGAAGTTTTACCGGTATAGGATTTATTACAGGCTCATTTAGTGGATCTGGTATTATAGCTCATGCAGATTCTGCTTCATTTGCAAACTCTGCATCTGATGCTGCATGTGCGGTACAAATAAAAACAAAAGCATCAAACGCTGATGCAACACATTATCCTTTACTTGGTACATCTATCGCAGATGGACTTGCATGTACTGATGTTGTAGAAGATCCAGGATTAACATATAATCCTAGCTCAAACACACTAACAGTTACAAACTTTGCAGGTACAGCCACAAACGCAACAAATGTAACTGTAACAAACGATACAGCAGATGCATATCATCCAATAACATTTATAGATGATACAACTCCAGACGGATCTGTTGAAGCACTAAAAGCAAATGCAAATATAACTGTTAATCCAGGAGATGCATCACTAACATTGGCACAAATAACAGCGTCAGGAAACATAAGCACAAGTGCAGACGTGTACTTTACAAACGCCTATGGTGCAAGTGCAGTTTGGCACGATAATGATGCAAACACAGGTATAGAATTTAGTTCTGATACTATAGTGATAAAAGAAAATGGCCAACAATCTGCTAAGTTTGCAACAACAAGTGGTAATTCAATTGGAAACCCGGCATATAAAACAGATATAACTGGTTCTACAATAACATTAGGAGATGATACAGACCAACATACAACTGCTAGTGCAGATTTATGGCTTAAGAACGACAATAGTAGAATATTATTCGGTGCAGATAAAGATATTACTCTAACACATACTGCAGATCGTGGTTTAACAATATCTACTCTAGAAGGAAACTTCGGAGCAGGATCTCCAAATTCTGCAAGTAGTCTAGTAGGATTAACTTTACACAACGATACAACAACAATTGCAAATGGTGATTATGTTGGAGGTTTATTCTATACGGCAAATAAGTATGTAGATGAAGCAGATACTCAAGATTTAACTTGGGCAAGTATAGTTGCAAGAGCACAAAGAACTGCAGATACTAGAGAAGCTGGAGCTTTATATATTAATGTAATGACAAGTGGAACAGATACTGGAGATACTGGAGAGCAACCTGCTGTAACGATAGATGGTTCAACCAATGTTATTACAAATCACTTAGCCACTCATCATGAACAGTTAACTACACTTTCTTCTAGTAATCATTTCCCATTGATACTTTCTTCACTTAAGAACTTCACTCACCAACATTATTTAGTATGGGACGAAAGTACTGGATATGTTTCTACAAAAGCAGTAGAAGAGGCAGGTTCAGGTACTAATACTAACAATGGTATAGGAACAGCTACGGTTGGAAATACACTGCAAGTATCTACCGCTCCTGTCATGACTACAGGAGGTACCTATGTATTAGGTGGTGGAAGTAATACTATAGGAGTAGGCGGTACAAGTAGTACTATTGGTGGCACATTCACAAATCCAAAAACAGGTGTTTCTTCGACTTTACAAGGTGGATTCACAATTGGACCTTCTACACAAATAACAAATAATTTATATGTAACAAAAAATACAAATATAACTGGTAGACTTGATGTAGGTTTAGACATATCTACTCGTAATATAACTGCAAGTGGTGATGTTTCAATAACAGGAGTACTTGAAGCACGTGAAAAGTCATTCGTTATACCTCACCCAACTCAAGAAGGTAAAAAATTAGTTTATGGTGTACTAGAGGGACCAGAACATGCAGTTTATGTAAGAGGTAGAATTAAAGAAGACTATATAGATCTTCCAGAAGAATGGATAGGATTAGTGGAAGAAGACTCAGTAACAGTACAGCTTACACCAATAGGAAAACATCAAAACCTATATGTTGATGAAATAAGTAACACACGAATATTTATTAAAAATAGTAATCTAATTAGTAAAAAAATAGACGCATTCTACTTCATACAAGGAACTAGAAAAGATATAAACCCATTAAAAACAATAAGGGACGCATAGATGGCAGATATTAGGATAACACCCGCATCCAGTCATATTGCTGGAACAGGATCTATTAAGATAGATTCTGATGTTGGTATACAAGTTTCTTCAAGCTTTGTACTAACAGGGTCAAATGCTGTATCTCCATTTGTTGTATCTATGCCTGATGCTGAAGGTACCCTTAATGCAAAACTACAGGTTAATACTGAAGGAATAACTGTATTTGGAGCACCAGCTAGTGAACCTACAGCTGTAGAAGGCGGAATATATTATAAAGATGGTGTTTTCTATGTAGGAGATAACCAATAATAGCGGTGATTTATATTTATATATACATAAGTAATTAAGAGGAAAAAATATGGCAACATGGAAAAAAGTAGTAGTTAGTGGATCAGATACACACCTACATAATTTAACAGCATCCAATAATGTAGTAGTTTCAGGATCTGTAGAAATTTTAGGAGATTTGGTAGTAACAGGTGATGATATCACTATGGGATCAAATACCGATAAAATGATATTGGTAGCTGATGGAACGAATTTTAACCCAGTTGTTTCTTCAGGTGATGTAGTCATTGCAAATAATGGTGCATCAACAATTCAAGCAGACGCAGTTACATACTCTAAACTTCAAAATCTTGGTACTGCAAATAGAGTTCTTGGTTCTACATCAACAGGACTTATTGGCGAAGTACAGATAGTTACTGCAATGATTGCGAATGACGCAATTGAAGAAGAGCAAATAGGTGCAGGAGAGGTTAAAACAGCAGCCCTTGCTGATGATGCCGTTGACGCAGACAAATTAGCATCTGCAGCCGTTGTAAACGATTCTGTAGCAGATAGTGCAGCAATTGCATACGCTAAATTAGCAGCAATGGCAAGTGGAAGAATACTTGTTGGTAACGGTTCAAATGTTGCAACTGTTGTAGCCGTAAGTGGTGATGCAACAATGGCTAATAATGGTGCATTATCTCTAGCAGCTGCACAAACAAACGTAAATTCTATCCTTGCTACAGACCTAGTTTTAGGTGAAGATTCACAGACTAAGATAGATTTTGAAACAGCTAATGAAATTCATTTCGATGCGGCAAACGCAGAAGTAGTGAATATTGCAAAACATTCTGTAAACATTTCAGGAGCAGTAACTTCGTCTGGTATAATTAGTGCATCAGGAGGTATTATCGGAGATCTTACTGGAACAGCTTCTTTTGTTTCTAGTATTGCAGGAGCAGGAATTACAAATGGAAAATTCCTTGTTGGTGATGGATCTGGAAATGCTGCAGAAGTAAACATGTCCAACCATGCAACAATGAATAATGCAGGAGCTGTTACTATAGAAAATGATGCTGTTGGTGCA
>Ga0257110_1000084_pt1 | contig 50897 bp, 42 predicted proteins | sample LP_taG_7_FD_190184 | JGI IMG/M metagenome (GOLD analysis project Ga0257110, IMG submission 190184) | Marine microbial communities from Northeast Subartic Pacific Ocean, Canada - LP_J_2015_P26_10m | ecosystem: Environmental > Aquatic > Marine > Oceanic | place: Canada: Northeast Subartic Pacific...
TATCAATTTGATAGAGATTTATCAATTTGATTATTTTTGATTAATCAATTTTTATCAATTTGATGCGAAAAATCAGTATTTTAGGTATTTTTCGGCAAGTTATGCAGTAATTAGTATTATATACATTTTTAAGTTTGTTAGCAATTATCAAGTATAATATATGCAAAAATAATCATTTTATATTTTGCTGTGGTTCTCGAGTGGTTCTCAAATCCATAAAAAAAATTTGTGTAAAATAATATATAAAAAAATTGGACAGATTTTTACTTGGATATATTAGTATATATTTTTTTAAAAGTTTTGAGAACCTTCCGAGAACTATTTAAAAGTAGAGTTTATAATTTTTCCTTTCTATTATCTCTTTGTTGTGTTGTATCATGTCACCCCATAGTCTGGGATTATCGGTCTTAAAATGATTTAATTCTTTTATAAAATGCACGTTGTTTCTACGGTTTTCAAAAGAACTTTTTTGACATATTTCCTCCATATGAAGATAAAAATCAAACATATACTTTGTTGGTTGTATTACACCGTAAATATTATTCTTACGCAATAATGCGTTTGACATCATATTAATAGAAACCATACAATATGAGTATTTTATTTTATATGTTGGGTCAAATTCATATATATATCTTTGAATATCTTCAGGTAATTTTGTTATTATATCCATTAATTATGCATTATACATATTTAATTTCATATTAAATGTGTATCAATTTTTTACTTTCTTGATCTCCTTTTGTTTGTCTTTCTCTTATTTGTCTTTCGGTGAATCTTCTTTCCTCCTCGCTTTGTACGGTTTGATTTACCTCCCTGGATGACATTTCTTTTGCATTTTGTTATTGCATCATTTGTATCCACTAATTTCTGTAGACATTGTTGTGCACTTGTTAGCTCATTTGAAAGTGATTCGATTGTGTCTCTGGCTTTTTTGGCTTTATCCAATTCATCATGAATATTAATCATATTAACAGCGGCATCACGTTTATTGGGTGTGTCGAATTTTGCCACTTCGTCTTTGTTAACTCGGCTCGCTATTATTTGTCTATCTGAATCTTTAAAAATACCCCATGAATCATTACCACCTTTCTTACGTCTTCTTGTTTTCTTTCCTCCATTAAATCCAGTAAACGAAAACATACTTTTAGCAGGTTGTACTTCGCTAGGTTGAAGGGTTTTCAAATAACCCTCTGGTTCTCCTTTCAATTCAACACCTAATGAATTGTCGTCGTATACTTTTTTCACAGTGCCTTCTTTCCCGTTTTCTTCACCTTCTTTCTTGATCGTAACGATTTTTTGACCTACTTTATAACTCATGTCTATATATTAAACAAATATATTATCGAATCCATTTATTTAAAACGCAACATAATTTCTTACAAAAACATAAAGATTACTAAACAATATATTTATTTACAAATGAAATACGAAATCAAATTTAATAATCAAAAAGTATGGGAATTTTTCGAAAAACATAAAGAACTTAACGTTGAAAATACCAATATAGTTTTTGTGGAAATACTCGAAATGTTGATGAACCATACCAACCCTTCATTAAACAACGAATTAGCATCTAAACTATTACAAAATATGCAATCCATGAACTCTCAAATACAACTCATTAATTCATCCATCGAAAACCAATTTACTACAAAATTACTAGAATTCAAAAAAGAATCTATCGAAGATATTAAATTACTATTAAATAAATCCACCACAGATACCTCCGAGAAAATTTCACCTCTTATTAAACAATATTCTGAATCTATGTTGGATAAAACACAAATTATTATTTCTGACCTATTACCAAAATCTAATCAATCTTTATCAAAAGAAATCTCTAGCTTGGTTAAAACATTCCAAACTGATATATCAAAAGATACCGAAAAACTCATACAAACATCTATTAATCAAGATAGTATGCATTCTTTTATAGAAAATATCGATAGCAAATTCTCAAAAATATTAATCGACTCTCAAACCATCATTAATAATATTGTATCCAATTCTGAATCACGCTTAGATAAAACCATTCAAGATATGAAAAACAATAACGACAATAAACTATCTTCTATTTCAGAAATATCAAACAAAAATTCGGAATCACAAAATTCACTACAAAATAACATTTCTGAACTACTCAAAAAAATGGAAAACTCTTCTTCAAAAGGAAAAATATCTGAAAATATTTTCTGTAATATACTCGTTAAACTATACCCTTCTGCTGAAATTAACTCTGTTGGAACCACAAAAGAAACCGGCGACGTCATTATGATTCGCAAAAATAAACCTCAAATTCTATTTGAAAATAAAAACTACAACACTAACGTCACACAAGACGAAATTAGAAAATTCTTAAGAGATATTGACACTCAAAACTGCTCTGGTATTATGATGTCACAACAATCAGGAATCGCTAACAAAAATAACTTCGAAATTGGCATACAAAATAATAATGTTGTAATCTATATCCATAACCTCGAATATGACCCTGATAAAATTAAAACCGCCGTTGATATTATCGACCACTTTAAATACACTCTTGACGAAAAACAAACTGTGGGAGAACACGTCAATATCGACAAAACACTTCTTGATGAATTAAATTCGGAATTCTCCGTCTTTGCTAACCACAAAGTCAATCATATTAAATCCATACGCGATATGACACAAAAACTAATATCACAAACCGAAGACCTTAAAATTCCTTCTCTAGAAAACTACCTCGCAAAACACTATTCCAGCGAAATTATATCTCAAGAACAATGCCCCATTTGTAATAAATATTTCAAAAAAGGACGACCATTCGACACCCATAAACGATCTTGTGAGAAAAAAAACGAAACTATCACACAAACTAAAATTGAAAATTTAGTACTTAAACAAACTTAAATCATAATAAACATATATTATTATATATACTATATGTTTCATCCTTTCAGAAAAATTAAACCCATTATACCTATCATACAAAAAAGCTATATTAATCCTTTTATAACAACACAAAATAAACTACCTTATAAAGATTTCATCAAAATTTTCCCTTGGAAAAATGTTATAAGAGGCGACTTGATTAAAAATTATAAAAAACAAAACTAATTATTTACGACTCTTACGTGACTTTCTTAATCGCTTATTTCTCATTCTACGTGTTCTTTTTCTACCACCCTTCTTTTCTAGACTTTTACGAAAATTTGCCAAAGTTGAAGTGGCTCCAATAAACATTTGTTCCATTTCTTCCATTTCTTTCTTCCTTTCTTCTTCTTGTTTCTTTCTTTTCTCTTCTTCTTCTAATCTTTCTTCTTCTAGTCTTTTAATTCGGCTATGAAATCTTTCTATACTCTTCTCCATTTCTTTCAACTGTGGTGCCAAATCTCTAGCTATCATCAACCTTTCTACACCACTCAATTCAGCAATACCCTTTATATGTGACATTTACTATATATTATACATACAATTTATATATCTACACTAAATAATCTTTTTTAAAAACATATGAAAAAATAAATACAAATATACAAATAATTAATGATATTTTTTTCATCTAACCAACATGGACAAATATTTAAAGGATTCAAATCTTCATTACCATTCCTAGAAAAACACATGCATTTGAATATAATACCACCCGCACATAACCTTATTCAATCACTTAACTCTATTTATTTCTTCAACTATAAATACAAAAAACCTAGAATCAATTTCCTTGGAGACCATTCTAGTAGTATGGCTACCGGGGCTTCTTCTATCAGACAATATCCTAACTGTAAATTCATTTGGATCGATGCACACCCTGATATTAACACATATGACTCTTCTTATACTAAAAATTACCACGGTATGCCTCTATCATATTTAACCGGATTAAACAAACCATTTTACCCCATGCCTTTCCCATTCTTAATTAATAAATTATCATACCAAAATATACTATATATTGGTATAAGAAGCATCGACTCATACGAACAAAAAATCATACAAGATAATAATATTCAAGTCATAAAAACAAATGAATGTAATTATGATATCAATAATGTTCTAAAAAAAATAGAAAAATTTATTGACAACCAACCTGTACATATTTCATTCGATGTTGATTCATTAGATCCTGAAATTATGCCTTGCACCGGAACACCAGTAAAACATGGACTTCAGAAAAAAACCGTCATACAATTATTACAATTCATTATTGCAAAATCATATGTACATAATTTGGATGTTTCAGAACTTAATCTTGACATCGGCGATGAATCTCAACAACAAATTTCTAAACAAACCATTCTTGATATCTTACGCGAAACACGCATTATTATTTAAATATTTACTTCTTGGAAAATAACATCCATAATAACACAAAATATATCATTATCAAACCCACAAATATACCTTTCTTCAAACCACTATTTTCCACCTTAATACCACTCACATAATTGTCTATTATATTTTCTATCAACTCTGAACCTACTATCGAAGACACTATCGATAACACAAATATTAAATAATACTTATTGTCCAAAATCTTATCAAATAATTTACCCAAAAAATATTTCTTATATGACTTCCTGTCTAAACTAAACATAAATATCATACACAACATACTCAATATCACCTGAACTACCGGCATATCCATATCGAAAAAACGCTTAAATGGAAGTGTTACCAATAATCCTGACTCTGGAATTGGTGTTGCCACTAGAAAAAATGACCAAATAAATAATGCACGAAGTGAACCGTCGCTAAATCCGTAATAATAAATCATGCACAATAACACAAAACCAAACAAAAACGCTACAATATCATACAAAAATACATACGAATCCATCTTTTCCTTACTCATAGTTTTATTATTATTTTCTAAAGCATTCACTAATAATATCGATATTACTATTCCAAATACCACAAATGATACCGCTACTTTCTTTAAAAATATCCACTGTAATGTCAAAAAATCAGTTTCTTTTGACATTTCCTATTTGTATTTATATTGAGATTTATTTCGACGTCTGGTTTTCTTAACCCTCTTACGCAGTTTTTTACGCGATTTCTTACCTCCGGTTTGTCTTAGAATAGTGGATAATATGCTGTCATTTACACGTAGTTGAATATATTTATATCCTGCATTTATTATCTTCTGTTCAAAATCGCCATTGTAAAAATAATTTCTGATAAATATTTCGTAGGAATCATACAAATCTTTTGGAATCTTTCCCCTATAACCCTTAGTTTTCCATCGGTTTGTCATCAATTTAAATGCATCAATCATTTCAATATCTAAAAGTGCTATTACTATATTTGCATCTGGAAAAGCTAAATGCATCTGTTCAGCCCATCCTAATATCTCTGGTTCATGAGTTTCTCTTTCGACACTCAAAAACGGTTTATCTATAATTATAGACATATTAGACCATTTGAATATATTTTCTTTCAAAAGGCCAGCAACAGTATCGAAATTACTGTGGCTGAAATATTCATAATCACCGACGTCACCTTCTGCATGATCACCAGATATCAAAATATGTTGGCCGCATTTATCTATAACTTCTTTTACTATGCTCGATTTTCCTGATCCGGGATATCCGGCCAATAATATAATATTTTGTTTGTCACTTGATTTCAAATTTGAAATCAAATCCTCTGTATGATATAAACTGAGTGGACTTGGTATACTGGGTGGACTTGGTGGGGGAGAAACTGTAATTGATAAACCTGATCTTTCATCTATTGTGGGTGTTGGTGGTGGTGGTGGATTACTTATGGATTTTTCTGGGTTTGCTGGGTTTGCTTTTGAAGATTTTTTAGGAGGCATCAAAAAAACTATATATTTTGTTTAGAAAACATAATAGAATATGAATATGATGATTAATATTCTTGAATAAAATATATGTAGTCTTGTTTAAATACATATATTTCATAAATACTTGTAACTAAATACACAAGTTATCACTATCATCATCACCGTTAATATCTTATAAGCCATCCTTTCTTTTACATACTCATTCACTACCAAATATGAACCCACTCCTATTCCCAATAATGAACCAAATATTACCAACAAAGAATCACGATAATTTATATAACCCTTGTGATGATACAATATTACACCCGGCAAACTCTGCGGCAATAATTGCATCAATAATGACGCTCCCACAGCATTATGTAAACCCATTCCTGTATTTATTAATAATGGTACCGTTATTATACCTGCACCCATTCCTATCATTCCCATGAAAATTCCCGCCAATACTCCTATCAATATATATAATACATAATCTACCATCCTTTACTTATTTTAATATTGTTATAATATATAATGAAAAAAAAATTTAAGAATGTTGTAGGTGGTGATAATCCACCTGATCTGGGAATTATTAATTGGTCTGATTTCAATTCAAAGTGGACCGGCAATTTAGATATAGCTGAAGAACATAAAACCAAAAAATTTCGATTTGGCTCCGATGAAGCTCCTGTATATTTAAAATATCTATATACCCATCCAAAAACGCATCATTTCGTACACTTAAAACCCGGTACAACTAACTTGCATCCCGATAACATAATATCATTCCAGTCCTATGACACTAACACCATAACAGAAGAAACTCCTATTAACTATTTAATTGATGAACCACCTCAAGGAATAGACCTAAACGTAGTTCATGGTGGAAAACGTATTCGAAAAAGAAAAACTAATAAAAGAAAAACTAATAAAAGAAAAACTTTCAAAAAGAAATAATTATTTAACATCATATTCTATCTCAATCACTTGCCAATAATACTCTTCTGTTACTGTTCGAAAATGAAAAATATCAGATATATTTACATAACCCAAATAAGGTCTCTTCTTTAATTTATATGTATTCATTAAATCATTAGTCACTCTATATGGTGTATTATTCTTTGTTATCTCGTAATTTTCTTCAAACTCATAACTCACGAAATCCCACACTAAATTCGTTAAAGGAACACGTATTATTGTTTTCAAAAAATCATATTTAGATAAATCTATCTTCCCATATATATTGTAATATCGTCTTGTTTCTACATCTGTAATATAATGGGCGATATTCCACTTTATATCATCAGGCAATATCGATAAATCCATTTAGCTACTATATTATTTCTTTGTATTTTATATATGATTTATCAAGGTTTTAAATTTAATGGGTTAGATATATTAGGCATATTTAAGAAATATACATGTACTGATGGTACAAAAGTACGATTCAAACCTGAAGATGGATTGGAAATAAAAGAGATGGATCTTAAAGAACTTTTTGATCTTCTTGAATTCGATAAAGAATTAGATGAAGAAAAAGTAAAATCTGAATTTGAAAGTAAAACTCCTGACCAAAAAAAAATGATCAAAAGTTGGAAAATGTATTTAATTGAATCGATTAAAAAAAAAGAAATTTTCATTAAGCAAAAATACACATATGAAAAGGATTTAGTTCTTCCAGGATTTTTTGGGGAAACTGTATTACTTAAAAATGGCACATATTTAAAATTTCCAGATCAAGGAGAAGAATATACAAAAGCTGAATCAGCAAAAGATCAGAATCTTGATGAAATGATAAAATTATTCAAAAACCCTGACAGCACCGAAAATAAAGATTTTGTGAAAAAATATTTCCAAAAGTGGGGTGAGTTTGACCGAAACAAAAAAGGAGATGTAAAATTTAATGGAAAATTCAGTACATTTCTTTTTAGAAATGAAAACAACAACAAACCCTATTCAGAGTTTAGTATAAATGATGATACTGAATTTAATGAAGAATTTAAAAATACACTTAAAAATATAAACTACCGATCGTATTTTTTTCCTGCATATTTAAATACTATCGATGATTCAAATCCGTGGACAACAATATGTCAAAATTTTTGTAATTTTATGAGGGATCGTATGGATAAAAAGTGTTTCAAAGAAATAAAAAAAGGTTTAACCGAGACAGAGCAAATACTTAAACAGCATGAAGAATACTCGAGAAAACATTCTTATAGACAAATGGCTAGTAATTTAAAAGACTGGAAAAACGCACTTTTTGGTAGTGATACAAGTTACATGCCTACAGGTACAGGTAAAAAAGCAAGTTTAAATTTTACTTTGGGAGGAAAAAAATCTCGAAAAGTAAACAAAAAAAACATCCGCAAAACTCGTAGAAAATCAAAGAAAATGCTTAAGAAAGGTGGTGGTCTTTTTTCAGGTTTAAAAAAACGTTCCAGAAAATAAATCAAACACTAAATATTTTGTAAAATCATAAAACATTTAGTCATATATTCTCACATTTCTATATATAAAATAATCAAATGCCAGCAAATAAAACACGTAAAAATATCAAACACAAAACCATTCGATTTAAAGATCAACCCGATTTCACACCCAATTTAACTCCACGCGATATTTTCTTGTTAGGATCTTTCGGGGGAACCTACTGGCGACCCATACACTCCAAAACTAATAAACGCGACTACAAAAACGTACACCATAAATATAAATCATGGTGGAAAGGCATACCTGAAACCGACTTATCCTCTCCTAACTACGACGTCAAAAAAAATAAATACGGCGTTAAAGTCGGCACTTCACTACCCTTCTGGGAAAGTAAAAAATGGATACACCCCAATAACCCTTACGGATGGGTTCACTGGTATTGCGACTTCTACAGCGGAAAAAGAGGAGAAGATGATATAAGACAAATTAAAAGATGGAAAGCTCTTGCTGGACCTAAGGGCAGATTTATGCGATTCCTTGTCACACAAATACTAAACAAAAATACCAAATGGAACGACGAAACTGTGAGCCCCAAAATCAGACAAGTATTACAACACTGGGGATACGTCTTGACCAAATCCGACTACGACCACGAAATTAAACGCAGACAAAAATCGTAAACCCAAATTATATGAAAAAAATCGATAACTTTTTTAATATTATTATTAAAAGCATTCAAACACAATAATATTATTGTATTAACATGACTACTACTACGAATTTATGCGAAATCGAGGCAAAAAACATAAAAATACCAGACCAAGCATACACAGAAACTAAGGCAAAACTTCAGCTCCTATTAAATAGCACAATATCGCGAAAAGACCATTTATCGGCTATCATGAATCAACCGACATTGAAAGACGCACATGTATACTGTAAAATACACAACTTTTCGGGACAATTCAGCGGACCATCCATAGAAAAATATATTGGAAAAAAATACAATATGACCAAAATATCCGCATCGGAATGCAACGGCGATTTGAGATGTAATGAAACAAACATAGAAATTAAGGTATCAAACGGAGGAAAAGAAAACAACAAATTCAACTATGTACAACTAAGAATGAATCACAATTGTATCTACATATTTACTGCTTATTATATCGATGAATCTAATATAGATCAATTAGGTGAATTATTCATTTTCAAACTCAATAAAGACAATATTAAAGAAATTGTAGCCAAACACGGTGGATACGCACACGGAACTGTAGGAGAACTCGGAAAAATAACAATCGATGATTTAAACACCGAAAATAATCAAAAAGAATACGCTTTAAGACCAAAATATGGTGATAATTGTTGGAAAGACTTACTTCAATTTAGAATTGATGAAATTGTCGTATAAACGAACCAGTTCTCCACGACCCATAGAATTTTGACGAGCAGTATTCAGACTTCCAGAATAATCCAACTCTGTAAATGTATTTATCAACTGTTCGGTGGATATATTGCTACGTATCCAGTGCCAACTCTTCGGTCGCAACTCTTCTAAACCCTCTTTTTTGATTTCACCCACCTTTCCACCATATGCCCTTATCGCGAAATTCGCTCCATCTGGAGGTGTTGGTTGACCATTTGTATCTAATGGTCCAAACGACAAGAAATCCCAGTGCTCGTGTTTTGTTGGTAATTCCACTAATTCCCTTCTATTAGGTCGTTTTTCCCATATTTGAAAACAACACTTCACCGACATCGGGGGATGAAAACTACACGGTTTTGTCGGAGTATCATCGTCATACACTAAATGAAAACGCGTGTCTAATTTATTCTGTACACTCGGTCGACGAAACGTCCTCGGTATTATAAACGCAATTATATCCGCCCATTCCGCCGAATGATTGAAGAATTTTATAGCGACTGAACTCACTTTTCCAAAAGGAGGATTTCCTACAACCATTATTTTACCTTCTTCCACTGCTTCCGGTGTGTAATCAAAGAAATCCATTTCGATTATATTTGAATCTTCGGGGGCTATGTCTATACCGACAACATTTGGATGTTCCATTTGTGAGAAGAAACTGCCATTTCCCGCGCTCGGCTCAACTACCAATCCGACATCCGATTTTTCATACAATTCCCACACTTTATCAATACACCGTTTGGCATAACTCGGTTCCGTATAAAATTTATCCAAACCTTCTTTGCGGACATCCACTACAGATTTATTTGAAGTATTCATTTAATGTTTATTATACTTAAATGAATAGAAATATATCTAAATCAATTTTACATTTTTTCAAATCAATTTTTCGGGCTATATTTATTATAAAAATTAGTCGTTATCCTATATTTGGATAATTTGAAATATTTTAATTCCAACTCCATACCCACAAATCTACGCTTTGTATTTATACATCCCACACCAGTTGTACCCGAACCCATCGTGTTATCCAACACTAAATCTCCTTCATTCGAATACGTTTTTATCAAATATTCTATTAATTTTACTGGCTTTTGCGTCTCGTGACATGTATCATATTCAATATCAAACTCAATCAACTCATTTGGATAATTTGTGAAATTCTGCGTATATTCACTATTACCAGTCAATTTATTATTAGGACCCAAATGATGTACCTGATTCAACATCTTTCCTATACGCTTTTCACTATTCTTCTTCTTTATGCTTACTGCTACCAAACCTTGAGGATTATACGTCATATTTCCCTTGTGTCTCGATGCTGCTGCCGCACCACCCTTCGAAAATACACATATATCTTCAGTACATTTCATCGGACGATAATTTGCCAACAAAAACTGCGTTGTCTTATTCTTCTTCCATATCAAATTGTATTTATACCACTCGTAATTTGAACTTATCAATTTACTCGTAAATGGCTGTTGACCAAACAATAATATCACTCCTTGAGGTTTCTTTATAATCCTCTTATATTGCTCCCACAAATTATCCATATTTATTACTGTATCCCACTTACACTTCGTTGTTCCATAAGGCAAATCACACAATATCAAATCTACTGAATCAGATTCCAATAATTTCATCTTTTCAATACAATCTCCCATATATAACTTCATTTCATCCTCTAACACATCGTCTTGTGTTTCTTCTTCCACCTTTTTTAAATACTCTTCCTTTTCTTCATCTTGTTGTTTCTTTGTTTTCTTGGTTTTCTTTGCTTTTTTTACAATATTTTGTTGTTCCATCGTTTTATATATTATAATATCTATTATCTATATTTTTTTATCAATTTTTTGGTAATATTATAATACCCTAATTTATCAAACATAATATATATAATGACTTACAAATCAAAAAGAAAAAATACCAAAAAAAAATCATTTAGAAGAAAAAATAAAATCATTAAAACTCGCAAAAAATATACAAAAAAATCATACAAAAAATTTAAAGGAGGTAATGCAATTAATGATATACAAAACGGAATAAACCAGAATGATTATTATCAAGTAAAACAAGGTATAGATTCCATTAAAAGTTCTAATAATTTCCAGCCAAAACACATATTAGAAGTTGTTAATAAAGTTATTCCTTTAGCCGCATATAAGTGTAACGAAGATATATTTAATCTTCTTATTGAAAATAACGCTGATGTAAATCTTCATATTGAAAATAGTGACGTATATGACAGGTTGCAGCTTCATACTGGTAAAGGATTTTTGAAAATATATCCTTCTACTGCTCGAAATTTTTTAAAGTCTCCTCTACATTACGCTATTTACGGTAGTAATGCCAAAATTGTAAAAATTATTTTAGAAAAAGGTGCAGATGTTCATGGACATGTGAGTGTTGGTAATAATGATATATATGAGGAATTGCAATCTTTTGAAATTACATCTCCTCTTCATATTGCAGCTAATATAGAATCTAATGAAATAAGAAAAGATATTGTAAAAATGCTTTTAAACAAAAACCATCACGTGAATATTCCATATACAATACAAATCTCACATTTTGTTTTAAATTTTATTCCTTTAACAATCTTTTCAGATTATGAAATTATTAAGATGTTGGTTGAGAAAGGTGCCAACGTTAATCAAAAAATTGCCCATAACTTATTTGGAGATTGGTGTATTGTAAGCCCATTACATATTCAGGCACAAAAAGGAAACGCACAGATTGCTCAATTATTTATTGAGAAAGGTGCCTCGATTAATGAACCTGTTATACTTGACCCAAACTCTAGAAATTCTAGTCATCATCAAAACGATTTTACTATAAACTCTACGCCTCTACATTTAGCATGTCAAAACAATTTAGAAGTTGCAAATTATCTTATAGATGCTGGAGCTGATATACATGCTGTTAATATTGGTGGAAGTACACCTCTTCATGTTGCATGTAAATTTAACTCAAAAGATTTAATTGAAAAATTAATTAAAAAAGGTGCTGATATAAATAAAAATAACAAAAAAGGAAATACACCGCTTATGATAACTGTGAAAAATGGATATGTAGAATCTACCGAATTACTATTAAAACATAATGCTGATATAAATAAACTCGAAACATCCACGGGAAATACAACACTTCATTTAGCAGCTAAGGGTAATCGTATAAATGTTGCATTATTACTCATTACAAAAGGAGCTGATATTTACAAAAAAAATAATGATGGAAAAACACCTATTGATATTATTACATCAAATTGTTCTTTTCCTATACCAAAAATAAATGATCTCAAACAAAAATATTGTATGGTTAAGGGGTCCTTTCTTCAAAGAAAAAGTATAGATTCTTCCTTTAAAAAAGGCTCACCAATATTCAAACTGCGTGATGATATAGACGGTTTAAGTACCCGATTTGAATATTGGATAATAAACAACATTAATGATCCTACTAAGAGATTTCAAATTGATGATGCTATTATTAATAGTCTTGGAGAATTCATACAAAAATTTAAAGATTTACAGAAATATAAAGAAGCAATTGAGTCATTAATATTTATTATGAAGGAGAGTAAAATGGGAAATGAAATATGCAATCAAAATAATAATCAAGATATTATAGAAAAACAAACTGGAGGAACTATACAGTCTGATTTTGAAGAAGCATGCAGAAATGGTGATATTAAAGTGGTCATGGATCTGATTGATAAAGGTGCTGATGTGAATGCTAGTAATAATTGGGGAAATACACCTCTTCATTATGCATTGGATAATGGTCATACTGAAGTAGCCATGGCTCTGATTGATAAAGGTGCTGATTTGAATGCTCGTAATAATGATGGATATACACCTCTTCATATTGCTTTGATGAAGGGTCATACTGAAGCAGCCATGGCTGTGATTGATAAAGGTGCTGATGTGAATGCTCGTAATAATGATGGATATACACCTCTTCATTATGCGTTGAGTTATGGTCATAGTGAAGTAGCCATGGCTGTGATTGATAAAGGTGCTGATGTGAATGCTCGTGATAATAATGGAGATACACCTCTTCATCATGCGTTGAGTTATGGTCATAGTGAAGTAGCCATGGCTGTGATTGACAAAGGTGCTGATGTGAATGCTCGTGATAGATATGAAAGAACACCTCTACATGATGCATGTCGTAATGGTCGTACTGAAGCAGCCATGGCTGCGATTGATAAAGGTGCTGATGTGAATGCTCGTGATATGTATGGAGATACACCTCTTCATGATGCATTGAATAGTGGTCGTAATAGTAATCATCCCAAGATTTTAAATTATGAGTTGGCCATGGCTATCACTGAGAAAGGTGCTGATATTTACCAAAAAAATAAGAAAGGAGAAACCGCTATAGATATTATTAATAATTTACAATCTTGGGATAATTCAAGCAATTATAAAATAAAAGGAATTAAAAATTTAAAAGAAAATTATAGTTTAGTTAAAGAAAAATATTATTTAGATAATGACCCACAATTCCAACAAAAATATAATATAGCTATCATATTTGAAGATCCTAATTCTAATTTAAATAAGCTTTATTCTGAAATAAAAGAATCCGTTATTAATTTGGATAATCTAATTACTTGTATGAATCTTGGAGATACGAAATATGAACACGAAAAATGCTCTGAACATTCAAATAAATTTATTCAAAATTTTAGAAAATTTGACGACTTTATTATATTAGTCGAACAAGTATATCAACAAATATTAGAAATATACAATAAACCCGAAGAAGAAAAGAAAAAAAGTTTTTTAGGTAAAATTTCTTCTTTATTAAAGAAATAAACTCATACACATTAAATATTTTGTATTATAATCAAAATATTTACTTCAATTGTTCCTTTTCCTTCTTATATATCTTATTTGTTCCATTTATCAAAGTCAAATCCATATCAGATTTTAAAGTCTTTACCACTCCTTCATCCTGATCTCCAAACTTCACTTGGAAATTCTCAAACTGACCTTGCTTTGAACTCTTTATTTTATCCTTGTTGTCAGAGTATTTTTGAGCAGCTATATTATAACCATTTTGTATCATCTCATTCATAGCCTTTTCCCGACTTGTTGTCACCCATTCATTATTCTTCAATACCTCAGCATACTTCAATTTCTTGTTTGTCATCTTCACATTATGATTCTCTGGATGCTCAGGATCAAAATGAATCTTCTCTATTATACTCGGTATACACCTATGTGGAGCAGAACTTATTAATCTACACACAGTCTTATCTGTTAAATATTCGATGTTCTCATTTCCGAAATTATTTACAGTTATATATGCAGTAATATAATTGTTATTCGTTATGTTATTTGTATTATTATTATTTGTATTATTACTATTTGTTATGGCTGAACTCTTCTCCATTAATAATGCTATTTGAGAACGCATTTCATCCATTTCTTTCTTTGTTTCCTCTTTTTCTTCCAACAAATTCTTTATAATTATACTTTCTTGACACTTCTTTTTATGTAATTCTAATCCTTGACGATACTTATAACATTTTCCACAATCTTCACATGAAAATGGTTTACTAATTTTTGATCCTTTTGCGTCATCATTTGTCATCATTTTATGTTTTGCTGTTAAAATATGACGTTTATAATGATTTCTTTTACTTGTAGAATAATTACATGTTTCACAACAAAATAGTTGTGCCCCATTTTGCCCATTTTCTGTCATCATTTGTCACTATAAAATAGTTACATAAAAGGTTTCTAAACTGTTTAACGTATATTTAATTTATGCAGTTAATTATTTTGTTTAAAATGTATTAAATTACACCATAATGTGTAATGCCCTTTTTTGCCCTTTTTATGCATCATTTTGCATCATTTTTTTTATGCTGTAAATATATATTATTGTATAATATTTTTTCACTTATATCACAATAACAAAAATATTATAGTTTTACAAATGCCCTTTTTTTGCTCCTTTTTGCCCTTTTTTGCCCTTTTTTTGCATCATTTTTAGTGACAAAAAAAGAGCATTTTTTATTGTAAAAAATTTGAACTCATTTATGCTTTCACTATTTCTAATTGTAATACAAAATTTACAGCATAATTTTTAATTTCTAATGAAAATGAGGGGGGGGGGGAACTACTTTTAAAAAATTTTCAGTGAAAAAAAATAGAAATGAAATGTAATTTTCAAAAAATGGATTTCTAAGGAATGAAATGTTTTTGTATGATTTTTTCAAACGGTTCGGCAAAATGGTAATAGTTACCATTTTGCCGAAATAATATACCATTTTGCCGCCTACTGGGTAATGCTGTATTGAAAATTATACAATTATTATTTATTTACTCGGTTGTCTGGTGAGTGGCAGAATGGTATAAATATACCATTTTGCCGAGATAATATACCATTTTCCGCACTTACCATAAATGCAGCAAATAACCAATTATTATACATTTATTTATAAGCATTTACGAGTAAAAATATATTCTGCGGAAAATGGTACAAATGGATTTCTAAGGATTGAAATGTTTTTGTATGATTTTTTCAAACGGTTCAATAATATATAGATCTTTTTCCCAATTTTCTGTTCGGCAATAAGGGCATAAATGGTTATTAACTGAATAATGTTTTTCTAAGCATCCTATGCAATATTGATGATTGCACGAAGTTACAACATTAGATTCTTTATCGTAGCAAATATAGCAGGTTTTTGGAGTGATTTTTTTCTTTTTTTTGATATTTAATACAGATATAATTTCAAATTGAACTATTATACTATCTATCATAGAAACATAATATGAATCTGGTCGAATAACTGCAAATAAAGTAGCCACAGGAATATTATTTTCATTACATGCATTAAAAAAAATTCTATTATCATATAAATAAATAGGTATGTATGGGAATGCAGTCAACATCCAAAAAGCCATATCAACATCATGTTGTATTATTTCATAAAAAATATCATATAATTCTAGTGCTGTTATAAAATCAAACATAAAAGGCATATTTGTTTTAATCCATTTTATGAGTTCAAAATGTTTAAATGAAAACATACGATGTATAAAATCCATACTCTTAAATTCTATTTTTGGAATTTTTTTATATAAATACTTTACAACTTCCAAATTATTATTTTCACATGCTAACAAGAAACACAAATTACTTTCAAACGTCAAATCTATATTATCGCAATATTGAACCCATTCTAATATTTCTATATTACCTTCTTCGCAACCTATTAAAAATACATATTGATTTGTAGTAATTTCATTTGAAATGTGATTTTTTATATCATCATACAAACTCATATATATTGCATTTATATAATTGATAAATATTTTGTTCTAGGTTCTCAAATGCCATTTAGGTTCTCGAATTACAAAAATAAATTTGTTGTATAAAAACCCACTAAAAACTTTACGTGAAATATTTTGTGTTTTTTTCACACAAAATATTTTTAAGAATTTGAGAACCAAAATAGTATTTGAGAACCTAACATGTATTTTTTGTATGAATTTATATTAAAAACTCATACAAAATTAATGTTTTCTTGTTTTACGGGTTTTACAGTTTTTATTCTTTTTTGATTTACCAAGTAGATTTATAATTTGGTATTATGTATATGATTTAAGTAAAACTTACCAAATTTGTATGGATTAAATAATAAAGTGGAAACTGAGAAATGACTACATCCATTTGTTTTATAATTTACAATATCTTGAGTTGTTTGTATTCCTCCACCGCCAATAACTTCGGTGTTGGGATATTTTGTTTTTATATAATTAGCCATTTTAAATGAATAAGGTTGTATGGATCTACCACTCAATCCTCCTTGTGTAATAGGTACAGTATTACAACAATGGAATTGTCGAAAACCTTGATTATAATAAGAATCTATTAGATTATAGGGTGTTTTTGTTGATAATTTAATAATACACCACTTTCGTTCTTTATTCAAAAATTTATGCAATCCTTCATTTACAACGGACTTTTCAACATTCGGACAACTTACATTAATTTCAACATTCATATTATTTGGTATTTTACTGACAATTTTGTCTATTTCATTTTCATTAAATAAAGCTATGCTATATACGCATGATTTATTGTTTTCAAAATCCTTGATTGCCCAGTCAATACCTTTATTTCGCAATCCAATTTTGTTTATCCATCCTTTATGTTCGAATGAATATCTGAGTGTTTTTAAAATTTGCATAAATAGCCCGTCTCTATGTTCAAGTGTGAAACTACCTTTAATTGAAACAGTATTGTCCAATTTTACATAATTTCCAAAGGGTGGACTTATAAATATCATTATATATACAATTTTTATTAATAATATTCTAAGTAGGTTCTCGAATGCTATTTTGGTTCTCGAATTACAAAAATAAATTTGTTGTATAAAAACCCACTAAAAACTTTACGTGAAATATTTTCTGTTTTTTTCACACAAAATATTTTTAAGAATTTGAGAACCTATATAGTATTTGAGAACCTGTATACGATTAAATAAAAAGTATAAAAGTATATTAATAATTAGTATAAAATGATAAATGAACCGTTAATATGGGTTAGTGTTGGTATATTTTCTTTTTTAATATTAGCAGTTATAAAGAATCATTTTTATCCTCGAGGTTATCCTTATATATCAGATAATATGAGTGATACAACAGCAGATATGTCTGATATTGAATCAAATAGTTAAAAATTATATACTAATAATATCTTTTGGAACATTATAGTAAAGTATAATACCTACAATAAGCCAGACTCCAAAACTGGAGCATACATCATATGGGTAATTCAAAAGTTTGAAAGGTAAAATCAAGTTATAGTAAAGAACAGGAATAACAGTTGCTATAGACATAATAAGTATACTGAATGCATATGGTAATAATCTATTTTGTTTGATAAAGAATAAACTAACAAGTTCAAGTGGTATGGTAATTAAAATACCAGCCAAGAGTGGACTAACATGGTTTGCTAGAAAGGTCGAACCGGCTAAAATGGTACCTCCTACAAAGAATCTATAAATAAGTTTATAATAAATGTCTTGCATATAGTAAATGATGAGATATTTTGTGATATTAATATATAATGAACATAATTGAAAAGAGTGAAACGAATTTATTTAAATCCGAAAAGGATTTATTGATGTATTATCATACAGCTATACGTAATGTAGGATTATACACATCAATATCGATAGCAGCTTTATTGGCAGCTTTTATTTATTTAAGAAATAAAAAAGAATTATATTATCTCGAAGGAGGTATTTTATATATTGCTTCTATAGTTTTTTTAACAATTACTATATTATTAAGTAAAAGAGTAATTCAAACAATAAAGACTCATAAATATCCAAATATGTATGATTTATTAATAATTCCTTATTGTACTTATTACATAAATAGTGTATTTTTATTAATATCGGTGTTATTATTTCTAATGATAATATTTGATAAGTATTAATGAATTAAAATAATATAGAAGAAAAGACTAATATATAATAGTGCCCCTGTAGCTCAGTGGTAGAGCGTTTGCCTTGTAAGCAAAAGGTCCCGTGTTCGATCCACGGCGGGGGCTTTTAAAAAATTGATTGTGAAATATGGTATAAAATAAATATTATAATATAATATTAGTCATGGGTAGTTCAAATAGCCGTACACTTTCAACAATAATAGATTTGTATGAAGATAGTCTTGTTACAAATTTAAAAGATTTAGTGTTTGATATCAAACAGCAGATAAATAATACTGGTTTTTATGCAATTTATGGTGAATTAAAAGTAAAAAAGAATGAAACAATAACAAAAGAGATGATGGATAATGCTTCAAATTTGTTTCATACAAATTTGGATTGTAAAAAGAGTACTATTGAAATAGAACAAATGAATTCTCATTATGAATTATTGAAAAATTTATTAAATTCAAATTCAGATGGAGCAGAAGATGTATTTAAAGAGCTTGCAAATATAGCTGAGCCTAGTATGGATGAACATAATAAAAAAGCGGTATCTGTTTTAAATAATGAAGGAATGGATAAAGCAGTACAACATATGTTTACACGTGAAGATGGTAGTACACGAAGTTATGCTGAGATGCGTATGTTGTATGGTTAAATACTAATGTCAATAAATAAGCAAAAAAGTATATATAAAAATAGAAATATATAGTTATAGGAATAATATGAATTTACCGATTTTATTATGTTTGATTCCTTTAGCAGGATCATTTTTTACACACATGTATAGACCTCGTGTATATAATTCACCGGTAAACATGGTAAAGAAAAATTATCCATTTTCTCAGACATATTATGAGAATTATATAAAAAGGTTAAATTCAAAGAATGTGACGATTCAACAGAGTGAAATAATAAATTTAGATGAATATATTGCTCGGTTATCTCAAAATTCAACAAATACAACTGGCGAATATCATACACCGACATATCGAGTAGTAATAAATAATGGTATGTTTAGACCTATGTTTGAGACATCAGATTCACCAAATGAAGAAGATGAAGAGGGAAAGACTCCATTTTTTCCTCAAGGAAGGCGTGAAAACACGCGTATTCGTTCAGATAATTTCGAATTAATAAAGCAAACTGATGTGAATTTTAGTTCTGTAGGAGGTTATGATATAGTAAAATTAGAATTGGATCAGTGTATAGATATGTTGAGTAATTATAGTAAATATGCGAAATATAATGTACGTACACCGAAAGGTTTAATATTGGAAGGTCCTCCTGGTAATGGAAAGACATTAATAGCGAAGGCATTATCAGGACAGGCAAATACGTCATTTATACCGGTATCTGGAGCAGATTTTCAAGAGAAATATGTAGGAGTAGGTTCAAGTAGAGTGCGTGAATTATTTGAGTTGGCTTGTGATAATGTACCTTGTGTGATTTTCATAGATGAAATAGATGCGATTGGTCGTTCTCGAAGTGTAGACGGTGAGTCATCCTCAACAGAACGAGATAATACATTAAATTCTTTATTGGTAGCGTTAGATGGTTTTAAGAGTACAAACGGAGTATTTATTGTAGGAGCAACAAATAGAGCAGATTTATTGGATGTGGCATTATTAAGACCCGGTCGTATTGATAAGAGAATATACATAGGTAATCCAGATGATAAAACACGTGAAGAGATTATAAAGATTCATATAAAAGGTAAACCATATGATAAAAGTATAACTCAAAAAATGTTGATAGAATTAACAAATGGATATTCTGGTGCTGAAATAGAGAATATATTGAATGAAGCTATGTTGAATGCATTAAGATATGATCGTAATAAATTTACTATGAAGGATATAGAGTTAGTAATAAATAAAATAATGGTTGGTTGGCAGCCAACAGAACATGAATTTACAAGTGACATAATAGATCATATAGCGGTACACGAAATGGGTCATGTAATTGTAGGATTATTGTCTACAAATCATGCAAATTTGACAAAAGTAATAATAAATTTATCTTCTCCATCATCACCTGCATATACGGTATTTCAAACATCGTCATCTGCAATATATACACGTGAAGCATTATTAGAACATTTAATGATTTTATTGGCAGGTCGTATAGCCGAAGAAGTAGTTTATGGTGTTAGTGTAACAACCGGTGCAATATCAGATTTCGATGAGGCATATAAATTGGCTCATAAGATGATAACATATTATGGTATGGGCGAACAGGCAATTTATCCTCAAGGTTCAGAGAAATATAAGGAGAAAGTAGATAATGAAATAATGAGATTATTACAAGATGCATATTCACACGCAGAATATATAGTTAAGTATGCTAAGGATTTTGTTTTTGAAACTTCAGAATTATTAAAAGAAAAGAAAGTATTATCAAATGAAGATTTGACTGAAATTATTAAAGAAAAATATCCAAATTTGCTCGATTTATATACATAATAAAAATAATATATAATAAAAATGTTATTTATATATTATGAATCAAGTAATATGTGAAGTAATAGATGATATAGAAATGAATGATATAACTGAAAAAGAAGAATGTGTAATTTGTTTTGAAATTGTGGATGAAGAATCCAAAGATTTTAAATTTGATTGTGATCATAAAAAATATATGCATAATTCTTGTATAAAAAGGATTAATAAATGTCCTTTATGTAGGATTAAATCAGAGTCAAATGAAGTACTTATTGTAAGAAATAACTATTCAATACCATGTGGGTTTTTATCATGTTTTATTTTGTTTGTATTTTTAATAACTCTCTTAATTAGTCCTCAATTATATCCGTATTATTTTTTTGGTAATTCAAATAGTACAAATAGTACAAATAGTACAAATTATAATAGTACTATGATAGTTATATAACAATATAGCAATATAACTATATATGGATAGTATTTATGAAAATAATAATAAAATCTGGGTTATATCAGTATCAAGTTGTTGCTTTATAGTATTAATGGTTATAATTTATAGAAAATATTTTTTACATACAAATAATTCACAAGAAGAACTCAATACATTACCTCATATATTGAGTATATTAGAAGAATTCAGGAATCAAAATAATAGTGATGTAGATTCAAATGCATCAACAATACGGGTTTAAACCGAAACTACTATTTTAAGCACATTTTCTTTTATAATGCTTTCGTGTTTTCTTATTTTTTCTGGATTTTCTTTTTGATTTTTTTCTAATACCTCCTCTTTTTCTAATTTCCAATTCTTTATCTTGTAATTCATCAAATTCTTGAGATATTTTTTCATATTCTTCCCAAACTTTGTTCATATCTTCTTCCAGTTTATTAATTTTTTTATTACCCATTTGTAGTAGTTTTTGTAGTTTTTCTTTTTCATTATCTTGTTTTCCCCAATATTCTTCTTTATTAGATGTATCAGTTTCATTAAAAAAATCATCAATATCTTTTTTTCTTTGATTATATAAATTATTTATTTGTTTGTTTATTTTAATAATTTCGCTGTTAGTATTTGCTTTTTGTTTTTGTATATTATCAATTTTTTTATGACATTCATTTCCTCTTTTTAGTATTTCTTTCCTTTCTTCTAGAATACGTTGAATATCTATTTCAATATTGAATTCTTCTGATGGTGTTTTTTTTAAAGTACTCATTTTTTGGTTATATATATTACAAATATTTTCTACAATTTTCCACGAAATTTTCATCATTAGGAACAACACTATTTCCATATTTTCCATCCAACAATAAAAACATAATTTTATCTAATTTTGTTTTTTCACATTCTAACCGAAGTACTTGTCCAGTTTTAACGTTAAACAATTTGATATCTTTTGAAAATGAAGGGTTTTTTGTTTTCATAATCCAAGCATAAATAACAAGTTGAAGTAAATGATCTTGTGAAAGTTCGCTTGTGCATTTTATTTCCCAAAGTGTTTTATGAGTCATAATATCGATTCTTCCGGTGAATCTAATTTGTTTATTTGGAAATTTTGTTTTCAAACACTCATCAATATGTATATGATCTTCATCATTTAATGAATTAATTATGGTTTTTTCGATGTCCGGTTCTTGTTCATCGCATTCTGGTCCTAAAGTGTTCAATAATCTTTTTTTACAATATGAAAGTACATTTTCACTTAGCCAATTATATTCATCACGATCAATTTGTTTGATTTTAAAATAGAGTTTTTCTTTAACAGCAACTGATAAATTAGCTAAATAAAGATAATCATCGATGGATTGACAAACAGGTTCTAATTCTTCAACTAATTGTTTTAAATACGCGTGTTCATTTGGTCGCATATTGCTTATGGATTCGGTGATCATTTCATACAAAATATTTGATTCTGTATCTTGCCATTTAGATATTAAATAATCATAATAGAGTGTAGGAATTGCAATACCATTAAGGTCACTCACATCTTCATAAAATCCTTTTTTTGTTTTTATAGTAGTAGGAATGTCAATAATTTCTTGCTTTTCTACTTCTGTTATGAAAATTTGGTCTAATATGGGTGAAATTTCTTCTAAAATATGTTCTGGTATAAATTTAATGAGGTCTGTAGGAGTAGTTTTGTGTTTTTTTATGGTATTTTCGTCTTGATTTTCTTTTTGTTCATAGAAAAGTGTTTGTGGTTTGCCTTTAAATTCTATGTAAGGTAATGATTTCATTTCATAATGATCTTTTTTCAAAAATTTAAGTGGTCTATCTTCTACAAATTGATCGGATTCCAATAAAAAAAGTCTTTGTGTAGCTCGTGTAGTAGCAACATACAGAGTATTTGGACATTTTGTTTGATCCATATTTCTTGCAAAATAACTCATATATGATTGATCAAACCCAACAACAAATACATATGGTCTTTGTCTACCTTTAACACAGTGAAAAGTTGAAAATACTACTTTTCCTTCTATAACTTTTTCGTCAATTTTAGTATCTTCCATCATGGGAACATAACACGGAATAAATGCATTCGTAAGAACATTTTCGATTTTTCTAATTTGGCTATTTTCACCTTTAACTGATGCACCTAATACAAAAATATCACTCGGATGTACACCTTCTTTAATAAGTTCTTTAATCCTACAACATACTAATATTTGTAGATTTCGTGTAGAATCTCGCATATAATAAATGGTGGGACCACCACGACATGCGTTAACACGTTGTTCACCTAACATAACATCATTCACGTATGATGCCATTTCATTAGTTATTCTGTATGACATTTTCAGTGTGCATTTCATAAAATCTTGTGTTTTAAGTAATGAAAATCCTTCCCAAATATCCTGTGCAAGTGTTAAAAAACGAATATCAGATCCTTTAAATTCATAAAGTCCTTGCATGTAATCTCCGAGAACCATCAATTGAAATTTATGGTTCATATCTTTAACGAATTTCAATACAAAAGTGAAGTACAATAGAGTCATATCTTGAGCTTCATCCAACACAATAATATCTTGTGGTTTAATTGGTGAAGATGATGGTGTATTTTTATATAAAATTTGTCTAATACCACTATCTGTATGAGAACGTGGATCATATTTATTAACAGCTAAACTATGATAAGTATGAACAACAACATTTTCAATATCGAGTGATTTGACTTTTTCTTTCATTTCTTTTCTTAATGATGAATTATATGTTATGAGTAAAAATCGAAGATGGGATAATTGGAGTGCGGTGGACAGAATTGTGGTAGATTTTCCAGAACCGGCACATGCGTCGACAATAACATTTTTATTTTGTTTTACATTTTCTATAATAAAATTTTGTTCATCACTCGTTTTATTCATTACGAGAATGTATTGTTTAAATAATATAAGTATTAATTCTTATATTGTTTGTATTTAAAAAATTGATACAAAAAAATATTTTGATACAGTATTCATAAACCTAATATATAATTATGTTTGAAGATTATCCAGAAGATGAACGTGAAATGTTAAATAGTGCATACGATGTTATTACAAGGTTGAATAAATGGAGTTATTTGAATGAATTTGATTCTGGAGATGGAGGATTTTTGTTTTCAAGAGACCCAGTAGCTAACTTGATCATGCAACAAATAAGTAATGAATATGATGGTCATAGTGGTTCATCTATGGCAATTACTATGCGTATAATGCAAAAAATTGCTCAAGAAAAATAAATTATTTGTGTTTGTGTCTTTTAGATTTGCGTTTATTTGATTTGCGTTTATTTGATTTTCGTTTGTGTTTTTTAGATTTGCGTGATCTTTTTTTACGAGATCCTCCTGGATAAGGAGGATAAGGCATATGGTCAATAGAAGAAGCACTTACTTCACTAACAGGACTAACATCACCAGAAGATGATGTACTAGCTTCTGTACTAGTATTATGTGGTGGTGAATCTTCAGGTCTCAGTCTTTTCGTAGGACTAAAAGGATTAAACTGAAACCATGAAGATTGACCTTTCATTTCTTCAAAATCAATCCAAAAGAATGTTTTATCTATTACATATAGATTTCCAGCAATATCATCGTGTTCCAAACCAGCAAGTTTAAGATATTCTTCTGCTTGAACGGCTAATTGTTCATCATCTTCAGAAAATGTTGTCTTATCGGGATTATATAATAAATTATCAGAAGTAAGACCATCCTTATATAACGTAATAAACATGGCAACATCTGTACCTGGTATTTCAATAAGACCACCCACACGTCTAAGTATATGTTCTCTGGCATCATCTATTATTTCAAGTTTTTCATAATTTTCAATTTCTCTTTTCATTTTACTATAAGTGCCTAATTTGTATACAAATCGCGGGTTTACATCATGATCATCAATATATACTCGTGTAGTAGAGGATTGATTAGCTCTGTTAAAATACTTAGTTTTTTTGTTTATTAATTTTTGTCCAAATTGTCTAATATCATCAATTGCATTACCATTTTCCCTCATACCCACAATAATTTCTATAGCATTATCCATTTTATTTTCATTTCTTCTTTCATGTTTTTTTACTACTGATGGCGGTGGTGCATATGTATTAAATCTAGTAGGTGTTCCTGGTGGTGATGGTGGTGGTGTTTGTGTTTGCATATATAAAATAAATATATATTGTTTTATAGATTAAGGTGATTTTTTCCTGGTTTTATTAAGTTTAAAATTTTTATTGTATTTTATGGCATTTAAAAGACGAATTTGTTTTTGAGCTTTTTCTCTAGAAGTGCATTTTGCATGAACTTTTTTAGTTTTTTTATTGTAAACTTTATAACAAGGTTGATTTCTAACTTTACGAATAGTATATGGCATTATATATTTTATGTGTATACAAAAATACTGTAAGAAATATATAGATAGATATAGTAGAAAAGTGTAATGTTTGCTAATAATAATTTGAATAAAACAGTATTTGCGAGTAATTTAAAAACAATAAATTTAGCAACAGGTTTACCTAAAGGATATGCAGGAGCGGGTGCATCGTATGGTTCAAGTTTTGTAACATATGGTATATTAGCAGGAGGAACGAGTGGAGGTTCTGGAGGAGGTTCTGGAGGAGGTTCTGGAGGAGGTTCTGGAGGAGGCGATTCATCATTTGCATATTACATATTATTGAAATATTCTGATTTGGCAAAAATAGTGAGAACAATTAATAATCTTATGTATCAGTTTTCTTTAGGTAATTATGATTATGTGATAGCAAATTTTACATCTGTAGTCTATTATAATTTATCACAAGAGTTGTATAAAATAAAAGAAGATTCCACATCATATCCAGATTATGAAGAAATGAGAGTGAATGTTGTTCGTGGATTAGAAGGTTTGAATAAATCGATATTGTTGTATAAAGAACATAGTAGTACACTACTTCAATTAGAAACTCAAACACAAAAGGCTGATATTTTAGATGATATGGACAGATTAAGAGAATATATTAGAGGTTTACATGGTTCTATTTCGTTGTTTCCAGATATGTTTGTTACATCTATTGCAGCTACTTTGAAGCCAGAAATTGCAATATATATTCAATTATATGGATTTCCAGAAGGTGGTGTTTTTGAGGCAGATAAATTGGCTTTTGCATTAACTTTAGTTCCTGAAGATCAACAAAATGATGTTGGAAATGATTTAAGTGGAAATGATTTAAGTGGAAATGATTTAAGTGGAAATGATTTAAGTGGAAATGATTTAAGTGGAAATGATTTAAGTGGAAACGATTTAAGTGGAAATGATATATTAGAGTCGGATTTAGTTTATTAAATATAATAATTAATGCTTTAATACAGTTAAATAATTCATATAACTATAAATATATAATTTATATGAATTGTAATATTACAAAAGTAAATACATTATCATTATCGGTTGATTCATTATTTAGGGAAAATTATAATACAACATCATCATCAAATTATACATTTAATTTACCTGAACCGATACAGAATGTAATATCTATGAAAGTGACTGCAATAGAAATACCAAATTTTTGGTATATGTTTTCATCAAATAAACGTAATAATGAGTTTAAGATAAAAGTATATAATTATAAATATCAAGATTCAAATGAGAACATGATAGATGTACCTTCTTCAGAATATCATATAATATTTCCAGATGGTAATTATCAAAATATAGATTTTGTAAATTATTTAACGGCTTATTTTAATAATATACAAGGTGGTTTAGCATATATTGTTGTTGAAGTTGATGTAAATACTGGTAAAACAATATTTAGAGCCCGTAATCCAATAGATGATTCAATAAAACCATCACCGTATGATATTCAAACACCATTTTATTCTTTAAATTTTTATTTTACTTTAGATTTTAGACTATCAGATAATTTAGAAAGACCTATATTTAAGAATATGGGTTGGGTTTTAGGATTTATAAAACCTTTTTATATTGTAAATTTTGATAATAAGTATGAAACTAATTTTATACCGAATGATTTAGATACTATAAACCACATAGTAACATTTAATGCGTATTGTAAAAGTGAAAGTAGTTATGGAAATTCTATAAGTAATTATATTTTTTTAGATTTAGACGATTTCAATAAAAGTTTTACTTTAGATGAAATAATGTCTTGTTTGCCTAGAAAATATTTACAAGGTAATAATATAATTGCTAGAATAAGTGTAAGTAGTAACTCAAATTCTATAAATTTTACAAGTGCTTCAGACTCAATAATGAAGTCTAGAACATATTTTGGTCCGGTAGATATTTCAAAATTAAATATTAGACTATTAGACAAATTTGGAGAATTAATAGAAATGAATGGAAATGATTTTTCTTTTTTAATCGAATTTAAATTTATTTAACATTTTTTTTATTATAATAATCTATATATAAAAGATGGCCTCAATCGATTTTGTTTTGGATGCTTTTGCAACATCTAAGAATATGGATATTTCTGCTACTTTAGATACTGGAGCACCCCCATCTACTATTACTGATGTAAGTGCTACCGCTGTTTACTATATTACAACAGAGACACTTAAGTCTGTGTTTAGGTTTTCTTCTAACTCTTGGGATATTAATGATGTATCAGCTGATGATATTCATTACTTCACATTTATGGAGAACTGGCCTACTAACCTTCAAATTAACCCAGCAAATGCTATGATGGACAAGGCAGATTCTGATTCTCCTATATTACAAGGATTATCTGCCGAGAAGATGCTTGTTAAGCACGATTTTGTAAGATATTTAGCATTATCTTTATTTAAAACAGCTGCAGGAGTGGATCTTTTCAATAATGAGACTGCTTTATTGAATGAGCTTAACCGTGTTGGTGGTGAATCATTTGATGTTGATATTTCTGGTGTCATGTGGGCAAAATCTGCATATACAGATGTTAATGATGTTTTTGCAACCGGTGATTATGAAGCCAATAATGGTGATAACACTAAATTCTTTATTGACCCATCTGTAAACCGTGTTTGTACTACAGATGAATTCTCCAGCGAGCAAAATCTTCCAAGAGAACTTTTCCGTCAAGTTCTTAATGTTGCTCCAGGAAGATTCAACGATATTTCATTTAATGCATTTAATGCTGATGGAGTTTCTGTACCTTATACTTGTCATATCCCATTTGAAACTGATGATTCTATTTCATACAGATTTACTGTTTCACCTGCTACTGGTCAACATAATCTAACATCTACAACTGCTTTTGGTGCTCGTGTGTATAGAATTAAGTTGATATTAAAAGATAGTGTTTCTGGTGCTACAGCTAATACAACTCCTGTTGATTAATTTAATTAAATATTATGTAAAATAACAAGAAATGAATATATAATATAATTATTTAATAGTTATTTATATTATATGGCAAATACATTTAGTTTTACATTAGACTCTGTAATATGGTCGGGACAAAATCCTAATTATTTATATCCTATTTCAAATACATATAATTCTTTTCAAAATTTAGCCAATATATATGATACATCAGGTAGTACTACTACAGTTAATATTACATGGGACTCATACACAAATAATAACGAAAATGATAAGATTGCTTTTTATAATGGATTAAATTATTTTCAACATAGTTCTTTGAACATCACAACACCCATTAATCAATTAATACAATATAATTATCCTATTTCACAAATTAATCAAATTACTTGGACTACACAAAATGTCAATAATCATTTATGGCTTTCTCTTAATTTTTCTAATAATCTATTTTCTGCAGCAACATATTATGATAAAAATTATTATTTATTAACTAGTGCAAATGGTATATCATGGAATGTATACAAAAATCCTCATATATTATTCAAATCATTCCTTTATGGAAATAATACCTATGTTGGAATATCTCATTATATTCATCATAATTCAACTATACTTACAAGCAATGATAGTATTAATTGGACTGCAAAGAATTATCAAGATATTTTAAATTGGGTATCAATTGCATTTGGAAATAATGTATTTGTTGCTATTGCACAAACTAATAATGGAAGAAAAATACTTACCAGTTCTAATGGAATACACTGGACTATACAAACAACACCAGTTGAAAATAATTGGACATCTATTGCATTTGGAAATAACAATTTTGTAGCAGTATCTAATACCGGTAACAACGACCGTATTATAAAAAGTAAAAATGGAACATCTTGGACTGTTCAATCTAATGTATTGAATGATAATTATGATCATAATTGGAATAATATTACTTTTGGAAAAGGATTGTTTATGGCTATTTCTAATGATTCCATCATTTTCAGTAGAAATGCAAAATTTTGGATTAGTGTATTAAATATTCCTCACCACAATTTAAATCATATTACTTTTGGAAATGATCTATTTTTGATTTCGTCTGAAAATGGACATACATCTACTACATCTAATTCATTAGTACTAGTAAATGATATATCTTTTTCTGATTTATACGATAATGAATACTTAGTTGATGAAATATATAATGTTGGATTCTCTGTTTCTGATTTCAAAACATATGATGTTAGTGCTTCTGATCTTATTACATTAGATCCTACTGATCTTAGCGGTTCTTATACTACAACTGAAATTGCACAAGCTGGATATTCTGTATCAGAATTAGCTGATGCCGGTTTTAATGCTACTGATCTTGCTAATGCTGGTTTTAATCCTACTGATCTTAGTGGTTCTTATACTACAACTCAAATTGCACAAGCCGGTTATACTGTTACACAATTAGCTGATGCCAGTTTTAATGCTACTGATCTAGCTGATGCCAGTTTTAATATTGCTGATCTTAGTGGAGTATATACTACAAGTGAAATTGCACAAGCCGGTTTTAGTGTTATTGATTTAGTTGATGCCAGTTTTAATTCTTCTGATCTAGCTGATGCCAGCTTTAATGCTGCGGATTTAACAAGTGTTTTTACACCGTCTGATCTTAGTGGAGTATATACAACAACTGAAATTGCTAAGGCCGGTTATACTCTTACTGATTTGGTTGATGCCAGTTTTAATGTTACTGATCTTGCCGATGCCAGTTTTAATGCTACCGATTTAACAAGTGTTTTTACACCTTCTGATTTAAGTGGGGTATATACTAAAATTGAAATTGCACAAGCCGGTTATAGTGTTACTGATTTAGTTGATGCCAGTTTTAATGCTTCGGATTTGGCTGATGCCAGTTTTAATGCTACTGAATTAACAAGTGTTTTTACTCCATCTGACCTTAGTGGTGTATATACCACAACAGAAATTGCAAAAGCCGGTTATAGTGTTACTGATTTAGTTGATTCCAGTTTTAATGCTTCTGATTTGGCTGATGCCAGCTTTAATGCTACTGAATTAACAAGTGTTTTTACACCTTCTGATTTAAGTGGAGTATATACTGATGAAGAAATTATACAAGCTGGTTATAATGCTTCTGATTTAAAAGATACATATTCTCTTTCAGACTTAAGTGGAGCTTATAGTGAATCGGAAATTGCACAAGCTGGTTATACTTTTGAAGAATTAACTGATGCCAGTTTTAATGCCAGTTCACTTGTTAATAGTTTTACACCTTCTGATTTAAGTGGAGTATATACTGATGAAGAAATTATACAAGCTGGTTATAATGCTACAGATCTTAAAGATACTTATACTCCAACTGATTTAAGTGGTTCATATACTGCTACTGAAATTGCCAGTGCTGGTTATACTGTTACAGAATTAGCTGATGCCAGTTTTAATGCTACTGATTTAACTACCAGTTTCACACCTTCTGATTTAAGTGGTGTATATACTGATGAAGAAATTGTTCAAGCTGGTTATAATGCTACAGATCTTAAAGATACTTATACTCCTACTGATTTAAGTGGATCATATACTGCTACTGAAATTGCCAGTGCTGGTTATACTGTTACAGAATTAGCTGATGCCAGTTTTAATGCTACTGATTTAACTACCAGTTTCACACCTTCTGATTTAAGTGGATCATTTACTACAACAGAAATTGTTCAAGCTGGTTATACTGCTACAGAACTTAAAACTACATTTACTCCTACTGATCTAAGTGGGTCATTTACTACAACTGAAATTGCCAGTGCTGGTTATACTGTTACAGAATTATCTGATGCAAGTTTTAATGCTACTGATTTAACCAGTACTTTTACACCATCTGATTTAAGTGGTTCATATACTACAACAGAAATTGTTCAAGCTGGTTATACTCCTACAGAACTTAAAACTACATTTACTCCTACTGATCTAAGTGGGTCATTTACTACAACTGAAATTGCGAGTGCTGGTTATACTGTTACAGAATTAGCTGATGCAAGTTTTAATGCTACTGATTTAACCAGTACTTTTACACCATCTGATTTAAGTGGTTCATATACTACAACAGAAATTGTTCAAGCTGGTTATACTCCTACAGAACTTAAAACTACATATAGTCCAGCTGATTTAAGTGGGTCATTTACTACAAATGAAATTTTACAAGCAGGATATACTGTAGTAGAATTAATTGATTCTAGTTTTAATACTACAGATATACGTGATGGTGGTTATACTGTTTCGGAAATGTCAGCACATTTAACTACAACAGAATTACGTGACGCTGGATTTGAAGCTGTACAACAAAAAATTAATGGTTCTAATCCACAAGAATTAGTTAGTTCTGGTTATTCATTAACAGATCTTAAAGAGACTGGTTTTACAATTCAAGATTTCAAAGACAGTAATATATCTGTTTCTGATATTAAAAATGCTGGTTTTAGTGGTAAAGAATTAAAAGAAGCTGGATTTACTGCAACAGAATTGTATGATATTGGATTTACTTTAACAGAACTTGCAAGCACTACAATTGCTAAGAAATTTACTATAAAATATAATGTACAAAATTTAGATCTTTCTAATTTAACTGCAAATGATGGTGTTGCATTAGTTAATGTTAAAAATAGAATTAGAGATAGATATGCAGCTAAGTATGGGTTACCAATAAATAGAATTAAAGTTATTATTACAGATGCTAATTCTATTGATATTGATATAGAAGTAACTACAACTGGTAGTTCTGAAGAAACAACAGTTACAAATGATACCGCTGCAGATACAGAAGATATTCTTACAGAAGAAACTGGAATAACTGTAGATGCTGCGATTCATACAACTACTAGTACTACTGTAATAGAAGAATCATTTATTGGATTTACTGCAACAGAATTAGTTGATGCTAGTTTTAATATTACTGATTTGGTTGATGTAAGTTTTAATGCTTCTGATTTAATTAATATTTTTACACCTCAAGATTTAAGTGGATTATTTACTACAACTGAAATTGCACAAGCTGGTTATCCTATAACACAACTGGTTGATGCTAATTTTAGTGTTACTGATTTAGCTGATGCGAGTTATAATGCTGCTGATTTAACTAGTGTTTTTACACCTTCTGATTTAAGTGGAGTATATAGTACAACAGAAATTGCACAAGCCGGTTATAGTGTTACTGATTTGGCTGATGCCAGTTTTAATGCTGCTGATTTGGCTGACGCTAGTTTTAATGTAACAGATTTAACTAGTGTTTTTACACCTTCAGATTTAAGTGGTGTATATACTACAACAGAAATTATACAAGCTGGTTATACTGCTACAGAACTTAAAACTACATTTACTCCAACAGATTTAAGTGGATCATTTACTACAACAGAAATTGCACAAGCAGGATATAGTGTAAGCGAATTAGCAGATGCAAGTTTTAATGCTACTGAATTAACTAATGTTTTTACACCTTCAGATTTAAGTGGTTCATATAGTACAACAGAAATTGTACAAGCTGGTTATAGTGCAACAGATCTTAAAGATACATTTACTCCAGCTGATTTAAGTGGTTCATTTACTTCAAGTGAAATTGTTCAAGCTGGTTATAGTGTAAGCGAATTATCAGATGCAAGTTTTAATGCAACTGATTTAACTAGTGTTTTTACACCTTCAGATTTAAGTGGTTCATATAGTACAACAGAAATTGTAGAAGCAGGTTATAATATATCAGATCTTAAAGATACATATACTCCAACTGATTTAAGTGGTTCATATAGTACAACAGAAATTGTACAATCTGGTTATACTGTAGAAGAATTAGCAGATGCAAGTTTTAATGCTACTGATTTAATTACTACTTTTACACCTTCAGATTTAAGTGGTTCTTATACAGATACAGACATTATAGAAGCAGGTTATATTGCATCAGATCTTACAGACACATATACACCTCCCGATTTAAGTGGTTCTTATACAGATTCAGAGATTATAGATGCTGGTTATACTGCAACAGAACTTAAAGATACGTATACTCCTACTGATTTAAGTGGAACATATACAGAAACAGAAATAGCGGATGCTGGTTATTCATTAACTGAATTAACTGATGCAAGTTTTAATGCAGCTGCACTTGTAAATACATTTTCAATTAGTGATTTAAGTGGTACATATACTTCGATTGAAATTTTAGAAGCCGGATATGATGTTCAAACATTATTAGATAATGGATATACAGAAACAGAAATATATAATGTTGGATATACAGCAACACAATTTAAAAATGATGCTAATTATACTCTTTCACAATTAATAGATTTGAGTTTTGGTATACAATCTTTGTATGATGCTAATTTCGGAGCTTTGGATTTATCTAATGCAGGTTTTTCAATATCAGAATTAAAATCTACAGGATTCACAATTGTTGATTTATATATTGCAGGATATTCAAACAGTCAATTATTTGATGCCGGATTTACTGCAAATGAAATGCTTTCTATTGGAGTTAGTGTATCAGAATTAAAATCATTTGGATTTACGGCATTAGAATTAAAAAATGAAGGTGTTTCATTAACAAATTTGAATAATGTAAATTATACTATTGTTGAACTACAATCTGCTGGATATAATCCTACAGAATTAATGAGTATTGGATATGGATTAACTGATATTTCAGGTGTTTACACATTAGTAACATTAGAACAACATAATACATTACAAGATTTTATTGATGCAAATTTCAGTACAATTGATATATTATCATTATATACTGTAAGTGAAATACGTACAAATGGTTCTATTAGTGTATCAAATTTACTTTCTAATGGTGTTTCTGTAAATGTAATGAAAACATCAGGCTATACTTTATCTCAATTAATAACTGGTGGTTATTCGACATCTGTATTAATAACAGTATACACTTTGATTGAAATTCGTCAAGAAGGTAATACAAGTGTATCTAGTTTACTGGCTTCAGGTGTTTCAGCACTTGATATGAAATTATCCGGTTATGTATTAACAGAATTAATATATGGTGGTTATTCTTTGGCAGCTTTAAGAAGTGCTAACTATACATCAACAGAATTAAAAGCACAAAATTATACAGCAACTGAATTAACTAATGTTGGTTATTCAATTACAGAATTATATGATGCAAATTATAATGTGTCTGAAATATCAACTGCTGGATTTAGTGCTGAACAATTAAAAACAGTTGGTTTCAACGCAGGTGAACTGAGATCTATTGGTCAAACAGATACACAATTACGAGATTTGGGTTATACAGCTGGTGAGATGCTTGCAAGTGGAAGTACAATAACGGAATTAAAAGCGGTTGGTTATACTACAGTAAATTTAAGAAATGCAGGTGTTTCATTAACTGATATGTATAATAATAATTATAGTATAAGTGAATTACAAGCAGCCGGATATACAAACACAGAATTAGGTACTCTTGGATATACATTAACAGAATTTGCAGACATTTCAAGAAATGTTGTATTATCTGATTGGGTTATACAAAAACAAACTTCAAATGAAATATTTGAATATGTTGAATTCAGTAATGGAATATTTATAGCTGTTTCTAAGACACATTATAAAAAATATTTATATTCAAGTGAGTCTGGAAATGAATGGAATAAATCAGAAATTGATAATCAATATAAAATATATAAAAGTGTTGCTTATGGAAATTCAAAATGGATATCTATACGTGATAACAAGGTAGCAACAAGTACAGATGGCACTAATTGGATTATTTCTCAAACAAATTTATCGGATTATTTTTATTCAATAGCATTTGGAAATAGTATTTTTGTTGCAATAATAGGTTCTCCAATACAAAAGTATTTGGCTACCAGTAATGATGGTATAAATTGGGTAATTCAAACAACACCGGTAAATTTGAATTGGACATCAATAATATATGGAAATGAAATATTTGTAGTAGTTGCAAATGATGGTACAACAGGAGATATTATAACAAGTAATGATGCAATAACATGGACACAACAAGTAACACCATCTGGAAACTATTATTGGAAAGATATAACATATGGAAATAGTCTATTTGTAGTAAGTGGAAATGGTATTCTAACAAGCGAAGATTCTATTACATGGTCTATTCAAGACAATACAGAAAATGAATCTTGGACAAGTATAGCATATGGAAATGGTAAAATGATTTCTTGTAATTTTAATGGTTCAACCAGTAAATTATTAACATCTGATTTGTTTCAATATGGTTATAGTGCAAGTGATTTAATTGATGATGGATATACTCCTCAACAATTGTTGGATAATGATTATACATTAACAGATTTAATACTTGCAAATGTATCTATTAGTGATTTGAAAACAGTAAATTATACTGTAGGAGATATTATTGATTATTTTAATGGAAGTGATATTAAAACAGCTGGTTATACATTAAATGAATTTACATCAACAATTAGTCCTATTCCTAATATTTTAACATTAAAATCATATGGTTTTACATTACAAAATTTTTTGGATGAAAATTTCAGTACAACCGATATCTTAAATGCATACAATATAAATGAAATTGCTGCAAATGGTTCTATTAGTGTAACAACTTTGGTTTCTTCAGGTGTTTCTGCAACAGAATTAACATTAGCAGGATATAGTTTAATTGATTTAATTAATGGTGGGTCTTCATTATCTGATTTAAAAGATGCTGATTATACAGCAGCTCAATTAAAGACACAAAACTACACGGCTACTCAATTAAAAAATGTTAATTACAGTATTACAGAATTATATAATGCAAATTATAGTGTATTGGATTTATCTAATGCAGAGTATAGTGTGAATGAAATAAATGATGTTGGATATACTTTAACTCAATTAAAAAATAGTGGTTATAGTGCAAGTCAAATTATAAATGCAATAGACATTTCTTATGTTGATTTGTATTCAGTTGATTATACAGTACCAGAATTACAAACAGCTGGTGCTGAATTTGAAGATGTATATACATTTGGTTTAAATACAAGTGAATTAAGATCACATTCATATAGTGCAGCACAATTAGTTAGTGTAGGAATTAGTATAGATGAATTATATAACGGTGGTTATAATGCTTTGGATGTATCTAATACTGGATTTTCTTTGAGTGAATTGAAGAATGCGGGATATAATTCTCTTCAATTAAACACCGCGGGTTTTTCAAGTGATTTATTAAAAAATGTTGGATTTACTGCAACTGAAATGGTAACATTAGGTGAAACAGCATCAAGTTTAAAAGCATTAGGTTATAGTGCTTTACAAGTAAAGAACGCAGATTTTACATTACAAGAATTACATGATGCAAGTTATAATATAACAGAATTACAATATGCAGGTTATACGGTTACAGATTTGTCTTCTGTTGGTTATGAAATATCTTATATTTTGTCTATTCCTTTAGAGTATAACATATCAGAATGGCAACAACGTTATAGCACTTCTAATAATCCATATTATTCATTAGTTTTCAGTAATGGTTTATTTATTGCTGTTTCATATTTATCAAAAAATAATATTATGACCAGTGTGGATGGTATAACATGGACAATAGTTGATAATGAAAATTACATGAATTGGATATGTCTAGCAAATGGAAATGATAAATATGTAGGTTTGGTAGATTCTTATGATAAAACATTAATAGTAACAAGTGATGATGGTATAAGTTGGACAATTTCAAATACTCAATCTAATTATAATTTTCATTCTATGGTTTTTGGTAGTAATAAATTTGTAGCTATAGCTGAAACACTCGGTAGTGGAAGACAAATATTAACATCTGTTGATGGAATTACTTGGACAATACAAACTATACCTGTTTCAAATAATTGGAAGTCTATTACATATGGTAATAATTTATTTGTAGTTGTTGGAAGTTCTACCAGTACTAACGGTGTAATGACAAGTAGTGATGGAGAAACATGGACAATACAAACAACTCCTAATGATAATACTTGGCGTTCAGTTGTTTATGGTGGAGGTTTATTTGTAGCAGTAGCAAGTAATGGTAATAACTCACGTGTAATGAAGAGTTCAAATGGATTTAATTGGAGTTTGGATAGTTATGTAAGTACAGACAATTGGACTTCTATTGTATATGGAAATGGTAGATTTGTTGCTCTATCATCCAGCGGAAGTTCATACTCAATATTGACATCTGATATTATGAAATTAGGTTTTACATCAAATGATTTGAAAGAAAGTAATGTTTCAGTTTTAGATTTGTCTGCTAATTTCACTACAGTTGAATTGAAAGATGCTGGTTATAGTGCTACTGAATTAAATGATAGTGGATATGCTATTCAAGATTTAAAAGATGCCAGTTTTAATGCTGTAGAAATTAAAGATGCAGGATATCAAGCACAAGATTTGGTTAGTGTTGGATTTACTACAACAGAATTGAAGGAAGCTGAATTTACAGCAACAGAATTAGTAGATGTTGGAATAACAATAGAAGAATTAAAAGAGGCTCAATTTACTGCAATTGAATTGAAAGATGCTTCTTTTAATATTACTCAATTATATGATGTTAGTTTTACAGCAGTTGAAGTTCAAGAAGCTGGATACATATTACCAGAATTGAAAACTGTAGGATATAATGCAACCGAATTGAATCAAGTTGGTTATAGTTTGAGTGAATTAGTTCCACAAAAAATTATTAAAACAACGGTTAGTTATAATATTCCAGATATTGATGTAACAGATTTGGAAAATGATGGTGGAGCAACAGTTACTGCAATTAAAACTAATATTCAAAATAGATATGCTACAAATTTAGGTATTAAACCTGAACATGTTCAAGTTACTCTTGTACCTGCTAATTCCGTAGATGTAAATATTGAAGTAACAGCATATGATGATGAAACGGTTGGAAGTAATTTATCTACAATAACATCTGATGAAAGTTCTGCGACAGAATTATTAGATGATATTGTGAGTGGTGCACAATCTACAAACAATACAACTGCAGTACAAACTGCTCAAGCTGTAGATGTTAATAATGTTGCAGATCCAGTAACAGGAGTAGTAGAAGAAACTCCACCTCCTCAATATACACTTCAAGAATTGAAAGACGCTGGATTTTCAGCATTAGAATTAAAGAATCAAGGTTATACATTACAAGAATTAGTAGATGTTGGATTTAATGTATCGGAATTAAAATCGGCGGGTTTTACTATTGTAGAACTACAAGCTGTAAGTATTACAGTTCAACAAATGATTGATTCTGGTTATACTTTAACTGATTTAAAAGATGCTAATTATGGTATTTCGGAATTAATAACTTATTATAATGGAACAGAATTACGTGAATCTGGTTTCACACTTACAGAATTTAATTTACATCAAACATATAGTGTAAGTGAATTAAAAGGATTTGGATTTTTACCTTTAGATTTCAAAGACGATAATTATACTGTTTCAGAATTAACAACTGATTTCACAATAGGACAATTGCGTGTAAATGGTGGATATAGTGCTGAAGAAATGTTTAATTCGAGTATTAGTGCAACAGATGCAAAAAATGGTGGTTATACATTATCACAATTAACAACTGCACAATATTCAGCAAGCAATTTACGAACAGCTGGATTTGCATCTAATGATATGAGAATTGTAGGTTTTACATTACCTGAATTAGTTACTGGAGGTTTTAATGCAACTCAATTAAAAACTGGTTATACAGCGAGTGAATTAAAAGGAGAAGGATTTACTTCAACACAATTACGAGATGCTGCTTTTACTGTTTCTCAATTACAAGTTGCTAATTATACATTAGTTGAATTGAATACAGCAGGATATAATGTAGTAGAATTAAAATCAGTTAATTATACTCCTGGAGATTTAAGACCATTAGGATTTACTGATCAACAATTGTATGATGTTGGTTATACAATACAAGAATTTAAGGATTCATCATTTAGTGTTGCTGATATAATACAATTTTTCGATGGTGCAGATATAAAAACTACAGGTTACACATTAAATGAATTTAATGCAACAACATCTTTATCTGTAAATACATTAAAAACATATGGTTTTGTATTATCAGATTTTAAAGATGACTCTTATATACCTTCACAATTAATTAATGATTATAGTGTAAATGACTTGCGTTTGGGTAATTATACTGCTTCAGAAATGCGTTCATCTTCGATAACGGCAACAAATATGAAAAGTGGAAATTATACATTACAACAATTATTTGATGGAGGTTATACATTAACAGAATTAAAAGAAGCTGCTTATTTGACTTCTGAATTAAGAAATCATTATACTATTCAAAATATAATAGATATTAGTTTTTCAATTACTGAAATTTATGAAGGTTATAGTGTTGGAGAAATGCGTTCAGCCAGTTTTACAATTAATGAAATGCTTCCTGTTGTATCTGATAATATCGGAACTTTAAAAACGGGTGGTTATACATTATTAGAATTTAAAAATACAACATCATTAACTATTGCTCAATTAAAAGTTGCATTTACTTCTTCTTCAGAGTTTAAATCTGCTGGTTATACATTAACACAATTGCTTGAATTTAATGATTTTACAATATCACATTTACGTGTTAATGGTGGATATAGTGCTTCAGAAATGAGATCTGTAAATGTAACAGCTACAGAAGCAAAAAATGGAGGTTATCAATTACATATATTAAAAGCCGGTGGATATACAGCAACAGAACTATATGGAGCTAATTATAATTCTTTGGATATGAAGAACAGTGGATTTACAGATCCAGAAGAATTGATAAATGCCGGATATACATTACAGAATATATATGATGCCAGTTTTGATTCTGGTTTATTACGAGCTATACAATATACAGCTGCACAATTAAAAACTGTAGGATATAATGCAACACAATTAAAAACTGGTGGATATGTTGCTCAAAATTTGAAAGATGCTAATTTTACAGCACAACAGATGAAAGATGGAGGATATACTTCTACAGAAATGTATAATGTAGGTTATAGTGCATCTGAATTAAAAGCCGTTAATTATAATTCAACACAATTACGAAATGCTGGATTTTCTGCCAGTCAATTAAAAGATGCTGCATTTAATTCTACACAATTAAGAAGTGGTGGTTATACTGCAGACCAATTAAAAACTGCAACATATACATTATTAGAATTAAAAACTGGTGGATATACTTCAAATGATTTAAAACTATTATATACATTACAAGAGTTAAAAGATGTTACATTTTCGGTTACACAATTAAGACCAGAGTACACTATACAAGATATTATTGATGTTGGATTTACCATAAATGAAATATATGGCGGAGGATATAGTATTGATTCTATGAGAAATGCTAATTATACAGCTGGTGAAATGCTTCCAGTTGTTTCAAATAGTATAACTACATTAAAAAATGGTGGATATACACTTACTGAATTCAGAACAGAAACATCTTTAACCGTTAATCAATTGAAATCACATTATACTGCGTCTGATTTTAAATCTTCTGGATATAATATTACTCAATTACAAGAATTCAACGATTTTACAGTATCTCAATTACGTGTTATTGGAGGATATACTTCAGACGAAATGAAAACTGCAAATGTTAATATAGTTGATGTAAAAGCAGGTGGTTATCCTTTATTTTTATTGATTAATGCTGGATATACAACAACTGAATTTAATACTGCGGATTATACGGTACAAGAATTAATTGATGAAGATTTAAATCCTACAATTATTCGTGATGGTGGTTATAATATTTCTGAAATGTCACCATATTTTAATAGAGTACAATTGCGTGGTGCTGGATTTAAAGCTGTACAACAAAAAGCAAATGGTTCTAATCCAAAACAATTATTTGCTGCTGGTTATTTATTAACAGATATTAAAGAAACTGGTTTTACATTACAAGATTTTAAAGATAGTAATGTTTCTGTATCTAATATTAAAAATGCTGGTTTTAGTGGTAAAGAATTAAAAGAATCTGGTTATAATGCCACAACATTAAAAAATATTGGTTTTACTTTGAGAGAACTTTCAAAAACTACTGTCGCAAAGAAGTTTAATATCAAATATAATGTTAAAAATTTAAATCTTTCTGATTTAACAACTAATGATAGTATTCCTTTAGTTAATATTAAAATTAGAGTTAGAGATAGATATGCTGCTAAGTATAGTTTACCAATAAATAGAATCAAAGTTAATATTACAGATGCTAATTCTATTGATGTTGATGTAGAAGTTACTACAAACACAACTGATGAGGAAAATACAGTTTCTAATGATACAGCTACAGATACAGAAGATATTATTACAGAAGAAACTGGAATAGCTACAGATTCTAATACTACTACTACTACAACTACTATTACAGAAGAAGCATTTATTGGATTTACTGCTACAGAATTGAAAAATGCTGGATATGGAATTATTGAACTATATCAGGCTGGATTTACCAAACAAGAATTATTTATTGCTGGATTTGAAATTAGAGATTTCAGAAAAATAAATACATCAAAGGCAGAATTATTAATATTAGGATTTACAGAAGAAGAAATTCGCCTTGCTGGTGTGGAGTTCTATCTTGAAGCATTTAATTCTACTGTTCAAATGGGGGTATTAGCTGATTTAATAAATGGTGTAGATATACCTTCACTTACTGGATTTGATGCAACAGGTGTAATATATGTATCAAAAACATTAATGAATGAAGTTTTTACTGTAAAATTAGTCGGTGATTTATATGATCTGAATAATGTTAATATTACATACTTTACTAATATGGATAAATGGACAGATGGGTTTGTTATTAATAGTGCAAATGCTATGATGGATCACACACAATCTAATGGTGCTATTTATTCTTTCGAAACACGAGAAAAAATGTTATTAAAACATGACTTTGTTCGATATATTGCATTTAAAATGTTTGGAAGTGTTCAAGCTGTTGATTTATTTGCAAATGAAAGTCAATTAGTTTCATCCTTGAATGATTTAGGAGATAATAACTTTCAAGAAGATATTAGTGGTATTTTATGGAAGTATTCTTCTACAAATCCTAATCCTGAATTAAATTCTAATTATGTTTATGATGCATCTTTGAATTTATATGGAACAACTGAATCATTTACTTCATCCGATAATGTTTGTAGAGAACTATTCAAACAATTAATTAAAAATAGAAAAGAAAGATTTGCTGATTTAGGAGTTCCTAATGATGATGGATTATATTCTATTCCTATTTATGATGGTGATACTATTTCATTTACTTGTGAAATTGCACCCAATCAAGATCAAAGGGTTCTTCAAACAAATCAAACTATACCTTCAAAAGTATATAAAATTATGATCATTATTGGAGATGAAATTAATAATACTACACCTCTTGATTAATCAAAGGTATCTTCGATTTTACTATATAATTTCAATAATTAAAATTATATATTTTTTGAAACAACTAACAATAATATATAACCATGTCATCTAATTTATATTGGAATTTCAGAAATTATACAATACAAAACAACGAAATTGATGATATAACCAACGGTATCTTCGATATAACCAACGGTATCTTCGATATAATTATTGATCAATCTGCATCTCTTGTTAATTTTGTTCAAAGTGATATTAATGATACTGGTTTAGAATTCAAAAATATGAACAAATATGTTGACTTTGGAACCAATACAATCAATATTGGAAACAATTATACAATAGAAACTCTTTTAAAAATGAATTTAGACGATGACGAAATTAATACTTCTGATAATTGGTCTCAAATTGGAAATAATATTATCGGTGAAAATAATGAAGATCGCTCTGGTTATTCAACATCTTTATCGAGTGATGGGTCTATTATTGCTATTGGAGCTATTCAAAATAATTCTAATCAAGGTCATGTTCGTGTTTATAAAAATACTGATGGTACTTGGAATCAATTAGGTCAGGATATTGATGGAGAAACACAAAATGATTATTTTGGATCAACGGTTGCCTTATCTTCTGATGGAACTATATTAGCATCTGGAGCTTTAAAACATGATTCCAATAAAGGTCATGTACGTGTTTTCCAGTATAATGGTTCTACTTGGAATCAATTAGGAACAGATATTGATGGTGAAATTGCTCACGATGAATCTCCTACTTCTTTAGCAATTTCTTCTAATGGCTCTATTATTGCTATTTCATCTATTAATAATAATAGTCATCTTGGACATGTAAGAATATTTTCATACACTAATTCTTCATGGAGTCAATTAGGATCTGATATTGTTGGAACTGTAGTCGGAGAACATTTTGGAAGATCTATTTCTTTATCTTCAGATGGTACTATTATTTCAATTGGAGTCTCTTTACACGATTCTGATCATAAAGGCACTGTTAGAGTATTTGAATATACTAATAATGATTGGTCACAAATTGGTTCAGATATTGATGGTCCGTCATATTCTGAATTTGGATGGTCTTCTTCATTATCATCTGATGGAACTATTATTGCTATTGGTGGTCTAAGATATGATTCATATAATGGAATAGTTAGAGTGTATAAATATTTGAATAATTCATGGTCTCAATTAGGATCTGATATTGTTGGTAATTCATCTACAGATGGTGGTGTATATCATATTTCTGGTGGTGTATATCATATTTATCATGGTTCATATAACTCTAATTCTCTTTGGAATGAATGTGTTGGTTGGTCATGTTCTTTATCTTCAAATGGTAAAGTATTGATTGTTGGTGCAATTAATGGTGATAATACTTCATCAATAGAAACTGGTAGTGCAAAAGTATATTATTTTGAAAATAATACATGGAATCAGATTGGTCAAACACTATATGGTGACTCATATTTGGATAAATATGCTTGGTCTGTATCTATTTCATCTAATGGAAAAAAAGTTGCTATTGGAGTTCCTCATTTTTCTACTTCATCAATCGGTATTGTAAAACTTTTTTCATTACCAGAATTAGATCTATCTGAACAAACTTTATTTAGTTTTGGTGATTCTGATACAAATAAATTAGAATTAAATTCAGGTACATCATATACCAGTTTAAAATGGATCTCTTCAGGAACAATTTATGACATTTCTACATCAAATATATTTTCGGATTTTTCTAATATAAAAGTTGTTTTTGACAATTCTATGAATTTTTATATAGACAATTCACATATTGGTTCAGTTAATATACCTTCTTTTACTTCAGATATTAGTTTTGCGTATAATTATTTAGGTAGAGATTTATCTAATAGTGAAAATTTCAACGGAAATATCTCATACTTTTCTATTTATAAAAATGATTATAATATTTTAGATCTTAGTGCATGTGCTGTTTTTTATATTTCACAACAAGATGTTCAAAATGTTTTCAAAGTACGTACTTTAGAAACGGATATTTCCAATATATCTTATTCAGAACTTTTACATTTTATTCATATGGATCAATGGCCTACTAATTTAATACTTAATCCATTTAATGCACTTATGAATAATGATGATGCAATTTTATCATTTTGGAATTCTTCAAAAATGACTGTCAAACATGATTATATTAGATATTTATCGCAAAAATTATTCAATAATCCTCACTGTGTATCTATGTTTAATAATGAAGAACAACTTGTTAATTCTATAGAAAATATAGGAAGTGAAATATATCAAAGTGATATTAGTAGTGTGTTTTGGAAATTTTCAACCGATTCTTCACATACTCAAGATGGATTTATATATGATTCAATTACGGGAAAAAAAGCCACCAATAATACCATTATAACAAATGATAATATTTGTAGACAACTTTTAAATACTATTTTACAAAATGCTTTTTCTAGATTTGATAATGTTGCTGATGTTATCGATAGTAGCGGGGTATTTCCATTACCTATACTACAAGGCGATACTATTTCATTTGAAACGTCATTAAACCCTACAGAAACACAACATTTATTGACATCAACTAATGATTTTGGTGGACGCACATACAAAATTAAATTGGTTATTAATTAATATGTGTGAAATTTATTGTTTTCAAAGTTTATTTATTATTTGTTTCCAATTTTTTACTTGGATTTTAGATTTTTCATGTAACTCTTTTCCAATACTTTTTGAATAATCTGTAACAAATAAATTATCATCAAAATGTTTCCATACACGTGTTTCAAACAAAGAATATGCATTTTTATAAGAATCTTCAAAATTTCCATTTGTTTTATGCATATGAAATATCATAGATCTATCAAAGTCATATGCTTCTAATAAATCCGCTTCTCGTACAATATGATAAGCTATTTGATAATTACCCAAATTTGGATATCCATATTGTTTTACTTTTGAGTAAGACATCGTATTAATAATATCAATTATTGTTTCTCTTTTTTCAATCAAATTTGTACTTTCCAACAATTCACTTATTCTTTCTATTCCAGAATCTACATCTATATATTTTTTATCACACATATCATGTAATGCTGCTGCTGTATAAATTATTTCGCGTTGTGTTTTTATTATTGGATAATTATTTTCTTCTTTACAACATATGTCATGAGCATTTTGAAGTACTTTCATACTATGTCCAATACTATGAGATTCATCATAACAATATTTCATAGTAGTTGAATATATGAATTGTAAAATTGGAGATATTACCTTCATTTTGCCTGGATAAATTATAATGTTTATAGAATTGAAAAATTGATATCAATTTTTCAAAGAACTAATTTGTTTTAAAAAAAATTAGAATCAATCATTTATTAAATTTTGCACTATTAAAATTTAATCGAACGTTTATTATTTTCTATAAAACTTTTTTTGATATCTTTTACACATGAATCAAACTTTTTGGAACCACCATTTACTTTATTCATATATGTAATATTTAATTCACTAATATCATCATTATTTACAATTATATCATGATGCTCTTTTTTCCAATTAATATATTTTTTTAAAATACGCTGACATAGTATTAATATAAACGATTTAAATTCTTCATTTTCAAATACTTGCCAAGATCCTTCTTCATATTTGTATATAATATTTGGATTTTCTATTAAACACAATAGCGGAATATTTTCACGTTGTTTATCTAATAAACGAACAATACACATTTCTCTATTATTGTCAAACAAATGTTGTAAATCATCGTCTTCTATTTCTATTTCGCTTATCCATGTTTTGTAATCATCTTTTTCATTATATGAGTCTAAAAATTCTTCAATAGTTATGGGATTTTTAAATACACTATTTACACCAACACCGCTTTGTAATTCACATACTTTATTTTCCAAGTATTCTACACGTTTCGATAAATCTACTATACACTGCAATAATGTCGGCTTTTCTATAGTTGCTTCATTTATACTTCCATGACGTAAGATCATATGTTTATCTCTTTCTCTTTTTGTTTTACATTGCATCAAACATAATTGACAATAATAATTTGCGTTTTGTATCATCTTTTTATTTATTATATTTATATACAAATATAGTATTTAATTTAATCAATTTTTTGTAGAATGATTAAAATGAATTATACTCTAAAAATACGTCCACCTATTGTTTCTTCGAATAAAAATATACCTCAACAACCACAAAATAATTACGAAATTAATCAAGCTTATTTGAGAATATCAATGATGGATCGTATTAAACATAATGGAGAACCTTGTAAAAGTTGTGGAAAATAATATGGTAAAATAATATAATAAATTTATAGATTTATAATATAGATGAGCAAATATATGGATAATAAACGAATGTTTTTAGAGCCTACTGTTTCACAATATGGAAGTCGCATGGTAATGACAAATGTTAATAAACCTACAAAAACTAAATATTGGAATATTGATACTCAATTTTGTAACGATTATACTTCATTAAATACAACAGAATATAATATTTCTTTACCTGAACCTATTAATGATGTTAAATCTATCAAGGTTAAAGATGTGCAAATCCCTATTACTTTTTATAATATATCATCTTCATTAGGTAATAATATTTTACAAGTTGTAGATAATACAACCGAACATAATATTATTCTTCCAAACAATCAATATAATTCTATTTCTTTAGCAACTGAAATTAATAATCAATTTACTGGTTTAGGAATTCAACTTACTATAGATCTATCAAATAATCAACACAAAACTAATATTACTAATCATTCGATTAATAAACAATATGATATTCGTTTTGCAATATCTAATAAAAATTCTTGTGTTGGAGCTAATGTTGAATTTGATAAAAAATTTATTAAATCTAAACTTGGATGGATACTTGGATTTAGAAACATCGCATATACCATAAACACTACTACCACACTTACGAGTGAAAGTGTATATTATACATACTTGAAAAATATTTTTTTAGTCATAGATGAATTTTCAAAAGGAAATGAAAACACATTTATTTCACCTATGTATGATTCTCTTTTAAATAAAAATATTTTAGCCAAAATATCACTCGATTATGAATCTTTTCCATTTGGTTCTATATTAAATGGTAATGACGGTGGAGGATATTTATTATCAGATACTCGTTCTTATTCTGGGAAAGTTAATTTACAAAAATTAAAAATACAACTTGTAAATATTTATGGATTTCCTATTCATATGAATGGTGTTGATTTCTCTTTTTCACTCGAAATTGAATACGAATAAACATTTGAAAAAATTGATTCTATTTATTATTTTATATCAATAATAAATACATTATGGAAAATAATATTACATTAAGTGTCGAGCAAAAATTTGCATTCCAACAGTTCAAAAATGGACATAATCTATTTATTACTGGTCCTGGAGGTACAGGAAAAACACAACTTATTAAACATCTTGTCGAATATATGCTCAATATGAATATTAATCATAAAGTTTGTGCTATGACCGGCTGTGCCGCTGTATTATTAAAATGTAATGCATCTACGTTACATTCTTGGTCTGGAATTAAATTAGCAAAAGGGGAAACACAAACAATTGTAAATAGTGTATTACGTAATAAAAAAGCTATCGAATCTTGGAGAGGAGTTAAAGTATTAATTATTGATGAAGTTAGTATGATGTCACAAAAAATTTTCGAATTATGTGATTTTATTGGCAAACGTGTTAGAAAAAATGATAAACCTTTTGGAGGTATTCAAATCATCTTTACAGGTGATTTCTTTCAATTACCACCGGTTGGTGACAAAGATGGAAATAATTCTACTTCGAATTTTTGTTTTCAGTCAAAAAATTGGTTCCATACATTTAAATTGGAAAATCATATTCTATTGAAAACTATTTTTCGACAAAATGATCCTACTTATATTGATATACTTATGCAAATACGACAAGGAAAACTTGATGAAAAAAATATACAAATACTAAAACAATATATTAGAAGACCTATTAAAGATGAAAATGGGTATGTTCCTACAAAATTATTTGCTGTACGCTCCAAAACTGACTTTGTGAATTCATCCATGTATTCTAAAATAGAACACGAAGAAATCGTGTATAATGGTATCGAGAAAATGGATTGTGCGTTGTGGTTAGATTCACAAAGACCATTCGATGTAGAATCGCGACGGGTGTGCGAAAGACTGACACACGATGAAAAAACACACTTATTAACTCAATATAAGAACAACGCCAATATTTCCGAAAACGTCTGTTTGAAAAAAGGGGCGCTGGTTATGTGCACATACAATGTGGATGTTGAACTCGGAATATGTAATGGTTCCCAGGGTGTCATTGTAGATTTTGTTCAATCGAGTAAAAACGATTCTAAGATTCCGGTGGTCGCCTTCAACCACGGGATTCGAAGTGCGATTGATTTCCAGTTTTATCAGTGTGAAGATTTTCCTTGTTTGGCTATTGGGCAAATACCATTGTGTTTGGCTTGGGCGTTGACCATACATAAGATTCAAGGGGCGACCTTGAAAGACGCGGACATTGATTTGGGGAATAGTGTGTTTGAATTTGGACAATCGTATGTGGGATTATCTCGTGTGAAATCGTTGGAAGGACTCTATTTATCGGCATTTGTCCCACATAGAATCAAGGCCAATCCACTTGTGCGAGACTTTTACGATAAAATTCCTCGGGTTGATTACGGGGATATGTTGGAAGTTGAAATCAGTAATACTGGAAATCGCGAACAAAAAATAGATGAAACGGTGAAGGAAATTAACACAAATGCTCCAACACAAAATATTTTCGAGTCTTTCGCTTGTGATAATCCAGAAGAAGTGAAACGGATATATTTGTGAATGGACCAGTTTTGTCATATTGTTGTGGAAAATGATGTTGTTGTGTGTTATGATGACTATCAAACACACTATTTCTTCGTGGTAAATTCATATAATAAATTTAGTTTTTGATTTTTACGTGTTTTATGGATCTTTTTCAAATTTCGTTTTAAACTTTTCAGAATCTGTTTTTTTTCTGGTGGTTTTTTCGTGGAGTTTATACACATTTTATACATCATATTGTAAAACTTTTTTGAGCTTGGCTTCCAGTTATTTTCCTTTACACCATCATATATATCTTCAAATGGAAAACAATAGAATGGTTCAT
>Ga0257110_1000087_pt1 | contig 50061 bp, 47 predicted proteins | sample LP_taG_7_FD_190184 | JGI IMG/M metagenome (GOLD analysis project Ga0257110, IMG submission 190184) | Marine microbial communities from Northeast Subartic Pacific Ocean, Canada - LP_J_2015_P26_10m | ecosystem: Environmental > Aquatic > Marine > Oceanic | place: Canada: Northeast Subartic Pacific...
GCAATACAACACTCGGTTGAAACCGATATTGTGCAAAAATTAAAAGACGGAAAGGACATTTTTGTATTGGGTTACGGTTCAAGTGGAGCGGGTAAAACATCGTCACTAATAAACTTGAATCTGGGGGAAGGAAACAAAAAATCTGGTATTATAGTTGAAATATGTAATACTATACAAGCAGATTCTATTAATGTTACTATTATAGAACAATGTCACAAAACAGCCGCCGAATGTCTCGCAGATGATGTTAAATTTCATGAAAACAGCATTTATGGGGAAGGGGAATATACCTCTAAAATATTAATTAAATGTAAAAATATCAAGTTCAAAAAAAGCGACGACGACTCTAATTGGATAGTTGACGAGAGTGGAATTGACGAGAGTGGAATTGTAAAGGGTATACAAGACCTGTATTTTAAGTCACGCGCAGGAAAACGTGTTGGCATAACCGTGAATGCAACAACTACATTGAGTGAATTATTAGAACTATTAATTGATATAGATAGACACGTAATGGCTACTCCGAATAATCCACAGAGTTCACGCAGTCATGTTCTAGCATTTATAAAATTTCAAAATATTTCCGGCATCAAACAGCGTAATCCCACATTAACCGTAGGTGATTTCGCAGGAGTTGAGAATAAATTTGATTATAACGATCTTGATAATATATTAATAAAATTCGCAAATCAAAAAAACCGTGATAAAATAATTTATAATTGCAAAGAATTAAATAATGATTTGGGACCTAAATTTGTATTTGAACCGACAGAATCTAAACACAATGATAAAAATCGGACGGACGTAACAGGTCGTATGTGTATGACTCATTATACTGATAATTATAAAGATTCGAATTTTCCAATTCCATCAAATATTAAGAATGATACTGAGACTAAAGAGTTAATTCGGCATTTCGCTAATAGGCAAAAAATAAAAAAAATTATAGATACAAAAAATATTATAGCTCCATTAAAAGGGGCATTACAAAAATTATATAAGGAGTTCAAAGGTCTAAACGATGATGATTATAAAAATGAATTGGTCAGTACAATAAGACCTAAATTTGGTCTTAATGTGGAAAATCAAGGAGGGAGTACACTCGCTGAATTTTTAAGCGATAATATAGAAATATGCGGAGATCATTTCGATGCGAAAAATATAATCACATTTGACAATATTCAAACAGAAATAATTAAACAGTTCACCAACAAGAAAATCGGTACCGAAATAATAGAAACAACAACACCGACTAAGGAAACAATAAATGTTATAACTACTAAAATAGTATTAAACATCGGACGAATTCCGATAGAAGATCAACCCAAGGGCGAATACGTCGAGGAGAAGAAGGGTTGCTCGTTAAAATTTGTGCACGCTAATAAGGAGGAGGATCATGGGGCTGCTCCTCCGGGTAATGACAATATAAATAGTGAAAAATATAAAATAATAACGAGGAATGGGAACAGCACGAAAATGGGTATAAAATTTTATAATGAAGTGAAGGATATTGTTATCAGAATTTTTAACGAGAGAGTGTCCAAACTGAATGCAGCATATTTCACAAGTGGTGGAAAATTTACGGGAAATTTATGGGATGCGCTCGGGAAAGCGAAAATAGTCGGAAAAACGACGAGCGATTTACAGGATGCGTTCAAAAAGGGTGTATTCAAGGAAACCTCATTCGTAGGCGGTGGTCATATCGTGGAAATCTCATCGAAGGATACTGGGGGAAGTATTGCGCAAGTAACTATAACATTCGAAAGTAGCGCATTTGGTTACAATGTACACAAAAAGGACACCGTATATAATTTACACAAAACAAAAACTAATGTAAATACATTGGATAGTGAAACGAAAAAAAATATTATAACGGAAGCATTGAAAAAAAACACTACATCAACCATATACCCGCCAACAAATACTGTAATTCTCGATAGGACTTATAAATTAGATGATAATATAATTAATATAAAACAAAAAATTAACGAAGCACAATCTGGAACAACTAATTTGTTTGAACAAGAAACCAGAAATAAAATACTTCAACTTACAACTGATGAAAAAAATTTATTTTATACAGCGTTTAATTACGTTCGTTATCGTTTATTAATCGCAAATGCTCTGGCAAAAAAACGAAGTATAGAAGGTTATTATATTAATAAATCTCTCAGTGACTTAAGAGAAGATATCAAACGAAATCTATTTTTAAAAAATAAAGATGTATTCTTAAATTACCCTTCACTTGAAAGGGAATGTCTTAAGTATCATTGTATGAATGATACGTGTTCTACAGAGAATGAACCGATTAATCATACTAAGGATAGCACAATGTCTGCAATTAACACATTTATTCAGAGGAAATTCATAATGGGAAATAAAAATAATTTTGCTGATCAGAAAGATATAAAATATAATTATGAACTTCTTGATTTTAATAAGCCAGAGTGTGAGGATTTGACTTGTTCCATATATTTGGATAAAACGATGGAAAATGAAACAACTAGAGAACCTGTAATAGGTCGTAGGTTATTATTATTAAATTTGTATTATAATACCGATGCTAAACTTACTAGTGAAGCAGTTGAAGAGTCGCTGAAAAAAACAAATATCGTTATATTTGGAGTTCTTAATATAGCAATTCAGTCGAGTGATCCACCCCCTCTTGAATATTTTGATATAAATCATGTAAAGAAAGCAATTTCAAATAAAACAATTAATCAAGAACAAGCTAAAAATATTATTCTACTTTTCTTGAAGAATAAAAATATTATTCCCCCTGAAATATTCACATATTTAAGGGATTTACTAGTAGACTTATTTAATATAAAGGATGATCAACTAGAAAATGATGGCGCATTAACGGAATATTATAATAAGCAGGAAAAAGATGAAAATGATACTGTAATTTTAGAAGATTTAACTAAATTTATAGATAACTATAACGCTCCCGCTGCATTAAGCACTTTAGAATTTTTCGATAATATGATATCGTTTTTGCGTACAGAATACACATGTGAAGTCCCGAAAATTAAACTTACTAGTAAAGATGCTAAAAAAGATAAGTATTCATATAAGGTCTATACACATTCTGATGACATTACTGCAGATTATATGAATACCATTGGATATTATAACTATGTAAATGTAAAAAATTTTGAAAAGATTACAACAAAGGTCACAGGTGGTAATAAAGATAACACTCTTAACCGAAATAGTATTAAAAAGACCCTTAAACGGAATAGGATTAAAAATAAGAAAACTAGAAAATATGTAAATAAATATTAATAACACTTGATTGAAAATTTTTGATCGATAATGTATATATATACATTTATTATGACAGATGTATATATACGTATGTATGATTATGATGTTATTATAATAGGTGCAGGTGCGGCGGGCATAACCGCTGCTAAAAATTTGACAGTAAATGGAAAACGGGTTCTCTTATTAGAGGCGAGAAATCGCATTGGTGGGCGAGTACAAGATATAGTAACGAAAGAAATGGGGGATATTCATTTAGGTGCATCTTGGTTACATTATAAAGGTGAAAATCATATTCTCAAGGGATTACTTGATATGTATAACGTTAAATATCTAAACGACGACTCGTTAGAAAGTAATGAGAACATGGATGTATACACATCAAATGGTAAACTTTCAAAAACAGAAAATGATAAATTTACGAAAATATTGATAAATTTACCGAGGAACATACGCGAATGTGGCATCAAACACCCTACGTTAACTGTTACTGAAGTTGTTACAATAATTGCCAAGAAATATAATTACGACACCGGAATGATAAATGCATTAATAACAAGAGCATTTGAACATTGTTCTATGAATTCCGATGTAATGCTTGCCAAAGAATTTGATGGTTGGGAACCGAATGGTCAATTTATAAAAGACGGGTTTGGAAAATTATTAGAACATATGTCAAAGAATATTAATATTAAACTTAATTCTATAGTAAGAAAAATAGAACAAACAAAGAATAATGTTAGTGTATCTACCAATCGTAAGACATACACGTGTGAATATGTAATATCTACATTACCAACGGGTGTATTACAGGCAGGATTGGTGGAATTTAAACCTAGCTTACCGAAGAATAAAATTCGGGCATTACGTAATTTGGATTCAGGCAATCACGAAAAAATATTTTTAAAATTTCCGCGGGTGTTTTGGGATAAAAATGTAGAGGTATTCCAATATGCTGCCGAGGAACATCGCGGTGTTTGTTCTCAATGGTATAATATTCTACTGAAAGCAGAGAACCAAAAAATACTATATACTAATATATCAGGACCCGATATAGATTACGCAAAAAAAACGACTGGTGAATTACAAAAAATATCAATGAATATCCTCCGTAAAATGTTTGGAAATGATATACCCGAACCCGAATCCATATATGTAACGAGGTGGTCGCAGGATAAATATACACTGGGTGGTCCATATGCTCATCCTACAAAAAAAGGAACGATGGAAGACCTCTCTATAATGGGTCAATCATTTGGTAGAATACATTTTGGTGGTGTAGATACATCTAAAACCGAAACAGAAACGGTAGAAGCAGCAGTTCTCTCTGGATTACGAACGTCAGCAGAAGTATTGAAAATATGTAAATAAATATTAAGAATGAATACTATATTAAACACATAGTATTCATTTATATAACGATTATGGCATCATACATATCTCCGGAAAATCAGGAAATGTTATGGAGAACTATACAAAAGAATGCTCTATTTGGACAGGTTTTAACACCCGAACAACAACCTATATGGTTTCGCGAGATCATAGGAAATTTTTATGGCGAAAACTCTAATAAAACACTACAGAACCACGAATTATTGACATTAAATAAAAACACTTTACGTTTTATGGTTCATAATTTAAAAGAAAAAACCAACACCGGAACACCATCTGTAATTGGAGAACCTATTGATGATAGGTTACAACCACAATCCGCCTCATACCAAGATAACTATGATAGACTACAAAACGACTATAATGGTATGCATAAAAGAAATGTTCCCAAAGAACCAGATTTCAAAGAACCAAATGATGATGAAAAAATCAAAAATATGGATGAACTTATACAACAACAATTGAAGGAACGTGAGTTAGAAATACCAAAACCACCCGTTCAACTAATAACCGAAACTATAAATCCAGTTAGCGACACCACAAATGTAACAATGAAGATTGAAGAGACTTCAACTGACGATGTCGGAGAACTAAAACGCCAAATCGAAACATTGATACATAGGACAGATGTGCTGGAGCGCGAATTGAAAGAAGTAAAAATCAAATTATCATCTGATGAACCGCCCATTATACACCAAATTGGAGATAACGCTTAATCATGAAACTCCGACATTGATGGTAGCGGTAGATTACGTGATACTTTTTTTTGAATATACCATTTATTTGCAGATGATTTATGTATACGCATGTCTTCATCTACATACATAATTGTTTTATACGGATTTTTCATTGGAATGCCACTATTTATCATAAGAGACGAACTAAATGCTTTCAATATTCTAAAACTGGGTATTGGTAGAGAGATGCGACGAATTTTCCTAGAAAACCTCGATTTGCGAAATATGGTGAAACGTTTAAAATATAAATTCATGCGGTTATTCACTTCTTCATCGGGTTTCCCTTCTATTAGAACACGAATTTCCTTCAATCTTTTCATATCCGAATTGAATTTGATGATATTTGTAAATGTACCATTTTTAACATCTACTTCTTGAAATACTTTTCCCAGTTCTACGGTAGCATCAGGAGCGGTGGTATATATCAACTCCCATTTACCGTTTAATGGATTATGTCTTGTTTCTTTCCAACCACTTAATGGTTCTTTGGGTGGATATATATAACTCAATCTCGAAGCCGTATCTATTATCATATCGTTACTCATAGACGATCTTTCTTTACGATCAATTAATTTATATAAATATTGTTTCAATTCATCTTTGGAAGGAGTGCCAACCGCATTTATGGGTATAGTAGTAAATGCGGTTGTAATCTGACATAAACATAGTATAATCACAGCATAACTGAACATCTATATACATATATTTGTCATCCTTTTTTTAAGTTTGTTTATTAAATTTAATTAACACCTTACTTAAGTTGTAAAAAACGACCAAGTACATTCTTATTCTTCTTCTCATATTCCATTGCTTTTATATTTGCTTCGTGTTGTTTTCTTAATATCATCTGTTCATGTTCTCTCTGTTGTTTGCTTATAATGCCCTCCGACTCCTGTGAAGATAATGGTGCGGTGTCCTGACGACCACGCTCCTGTGCTAGATGATCCATAGATTTATACTTTTTCACATTAGCATAATCACTCTCACTGACGGTAAGCACTGTCTGATCCTTATGAACTTTACGTAAATCATCGTATTTTAATTTACTAAATGGGTCGGACGTCGCATAAACATCGTCGGAATTGCCATACAGATTGGTGCCACCTGCACTATTCAACGTCTGTACGCCCGTATGACGAATTAGAGAACCTTGTTGTTGTTTTACTTGGTCAAATGCGCGACCCATTCCCTCTTTCGTAACATTAGACACATTTGTATATTGTGCGTCTCCACTGCGAAACCAGTCATTCCTACTCTCGTCGGGTTTCACCGACATATTCGTCTCAAAAAGGTCATTAAATGTCGTATTGAAATCCTTTTTATTCATCTTCCCTATAACACCTGATACCTGTTCTTGACCTACATCTTTGTTCTCCAAAGGTGTGTATGCGGTGTTCTTACGATCACCGCGTTGTTCGTGCTTCACTTTTTCATTATAATAATTCACGACAAATTCGTACGCCTTCTTATAAAATAAAAAATATTTTTGGTCCAAACGTGATTTATCCGGATGTGTCATGAGAACCTTTCTCTTTGCGCGTTTCATGTCATCAGCATTCATATTATAATTCATCTCGAATAAATCTAAGATTTCATCAAAGCTGTATTTACTAATATCCAAATTATGTTGAGAACCCGACATTGTGTATATGTATATTCGGCGATTTTTTTAATTTATTAATGACGAAAGAATATAAATATTATTTTACCCTTAATCCATATGTCTAGTTACGATTTTGACGGTGAGATTGAGGGTGTTACTGGATTACAGACACTCATTAATGAGAACCCTGGTCTGTTAGTTGTTAAAATGGGAGCAACTTGGTGCGGTCCTTGTAAAAAAATTAAGGAGATCTCTCATGAAAAAATGTCGGGTTTGTCCGACACTTGGGGAAATTCGGTTAATATTATTGAAATCGATATTGACGATAGTTTTGAACTGTATGCCAGTCTCAAAACTAAGCGTATTGTGAATGGTATTCCTGCTATTCTTTGTTGGTTTAAGGGTAATACAGAACTTAGACCGGATGAGTTTATAAACGATTCTGACCCGAACGGGGTTGCTCTGTTGTTTGAACGATGTGATGCTTATCTGAAATCTATGTAGTTACACAACATACTTTATTGTTATGGAAGAGATCGCGAATTTTACCGAATGCCGTGCGTCGTTCAGTTCGCATCTTGAAAACACTCTCTGCCTCACTCTTGTCTTCCTGCTTACTATTCCGTCTAAATGGTTCAAAAGCAGAGTTCGGTCCTCCAAACGCATATCCATTAATCTTTCCATTATGGGACGGATTGGTAAGTGGGGCGGTTTTAATATTCATAGTAACTGTGTTTTTATGAATATTTGCGTTTTTATAAAAGATTTCAATTTTTATAAAAAAACTAGTTTTGGATTCTCTTTTGATTTTTCAAAAAGTGGACAAAAATAAATGTCCAAATTTTACTTTTTGAAAAATACTTTTTCAGCGTTTTTTTTGAAAAAGTGATTTAAAGCATAATGCAGTAAATTCTATTTTTCAGTGGTTATTTTGTTTGCATATTTATTTTTTTTATTTTCATTCGTTTTATTTAGGCGTTTTTTTCTGTTCTAATATATTAGAACATTTTCGAATGAATTTTACGCCAAAAAACGCCAAAAAATTTTCTTGTAAAACTTGCAACTTTGAATGCTTTAAACAATCTGATTTTAATAGACATATTTTGACTGCAAAACATAAAAATAGAACAAATAGAACAGAAAAAACGCCAAAAAACGCCAAAGCATACGAATGTGTTTGTGGAAAAAAATATAAATCAAGAAGCAGTTTATGGTATCATAAAAAAAAGTGTGATCAAGTAAATAATTCAATAGTAGTTTCTGAAAACAAAGTAAGAGAACCAACAGATAACTCAACAATACTAGAGTTAATGGCACAAAACAAGGAATTAATGGATATGTTACAGGAACAAAATAAAGTGATACAAGAATTAGTTCCGAAAGTGGGTAATAATAATACTATAAATAATACGAATAACACAAATAATAATAACTTTAATTTGCAGGTGTTTCTGAATGAGGATTGTAAAGACGCATTAAATTTTTCGGAATTCATTGATAAGATCCAAGTAACATTTGACGACTTGGAGAACCAAGCACAAATAGGATACACAAAAGGTATAACTAAACTATTTATAGAGAACCTACGAGACTTAGGTACACATAAAAGACCGATACACTGTACAGATCAAAAACGAAAAACCATATATATAAAGGAAAACGACGAATGGGATAAGGGAGGTTCTCAAGAATCAATCAAGAAAGGAATTCAAGAGGTAACGCGACGCACCCAAGAAATACTTATCAAGAAGAAGGAAGAGAATCATGAAGAATACGAAGATATCCATTCCGATTTCTCTGAAAAGTGTTTGACTATACAACAGAACTTGATGCCCGAATACCCCCGCGACACCACAATTAATAAAGTGATGGAAAATATAACTGCAACATCACGTTTAGATAAAGCATAAACACAGAATGATTAAAAAAATTGAAGAATTTATAATAATATGATTTAGTATATAAAAACTACAAAATGGTCAAAAAACGTTGTGCTTGTTGCAATAAGAAGATTGGGATAATGGGTTTCTCCTGTAGGTGTTTGAATGAGAATAACGAACCAAATGTATTCTGTGCTAGTTGTCGTATGCCTCGTACGAAATCTAGCGATAAGTTCGGTCATGATTGCAATTTTGACTATAAGCAAATGGGACGCGAATTGTTGATGAAGAATAATCCACAAATTCAAACAGTTAAAGTTGAAACTATTTAAAAATAATATATTTAGTATTGTATATAATGCAGATTTTCGTTAAGACTCTCACTGGGAAGACCATTACACTTGATGTTGAACCTTCGGACACCATCGATAACATCAAGACTAAGATCCAAGATAAGGAGGGAATACCACCTGACCAGCAGCGATTAATTTTTGCTGGTAAGCAACTGGAAGACGGTAGGACGCTTTCTGACTATAATATTCAGAAAGAATCCACACTTCATCTCGTATTACGATTAAGAGGAGGCATTTTTAGGTAAATATCTCTTTTTATTGATTATAATATAACTACTTAAAGATTTTTTTGCAGTTATATTATTGAAAAAATGATTAAATGTACGACCTGTCGAAATGAAAAAGAAGTTTCTCAGTTTATGAAAGGAGAAAAAATGTTGTCTAAGTGTAATGAATGTCGCATTAAGGCGAAAAAATGGAGAGATAAAAATAAGGAACGCATTTCGATATATAATAAATATACGAATGAGAAGAAAAACAATAATAAAGAAGTACAAACTATGGTATATGCCAAAAAACCAAGTGAAGAAATGTGGATAGAATATAAAACACAATTAGATGCATCGAAGGCATTAAATTTGCGAACATCCAATATAAATAAAGTAATAAAGGGACATTTAAAAACAACAGGAGGTTATGAATTTAAGATAGAAACGGCGACAGTAGAAAAAATAGAAACACCTTCTTGGGAAGAGATAAAGAAAGAAAATGAAATTCAGGATAAAACAAAAGGACAACCATCACAACAAAGAATTAATCATGAAACAATAGATAATGTTATTGGAAAAAAATGTTGTAATTGTAAAGAATGGCAACCATTGATTAATTATAATAATGCAAAAAATCATTGGGACGAATTAAGAAATGACTGTAAATCGTGTCTAGTATCTTATAGAAAAACCAATCTAAATGAGATTAGTAGAAAATACAGTATATACGAAAGAAAAAGAAAATTAGTAGACCCAGAATTTAAATTGTTAAAAACACTAAGGTCAAGATTAGCAACTGCATTAAAATCTAAAAATGCAAAGAAATCAAAATCAACAAAGGAATTAACGGGTTGTGATATGTTATTTTTAAAAGGTTATTTGGAAGCAAAATTTACAGAGGGTATGTCGTGGGAAAATCACGGAGATTGGCACGTGGATCATATAAGACCGTGTTGTAGTTACGATCTAACGATAGAGGAAGAGCAAAAAAAATGTTTTCACTATACAAACTTACAGCCATTATGGGCGGAAGAAAATCTATCAAAAGGAGGTGCATATGTGGAGAAAGAGATGGAGAAAGAGATGGAGAAAGAGATGGAGAAAGAGATGAATGTGGTTTAATGTTATGTTGTGTTTGCGATATTGCATTTAAAATGGCGCACCATCCTTTGTAATCGTGTTACACTATTAATTTTTTGTAAATACAGTTTACGAGACTTCATCATGCGTATCCACGATTGAATACGAATAACCGTATGATGAAATACACTGGTTTCAACAATATGGTTTCGAATTTGACTGTTGTCTGGCACATCATAACCGTGTGCGAGTTTGTATTGCGTTGTATCTTGACGTGTAAAGATATGAATTCGCGACGTTTTATTATTTGAGTTAAGCAGTGGTACAAATATACCACCATCTACAGATCCAAGTTTGCGACAATATATAGTTTGCGACGAAGGATCAATCCAGCATTTACGCATTGGTGCTCTACACATAACACACTTGGCGTCTTTATTATTCCCCGGTTGATGCTTGACATATTCACTTACACAGTGAAGACACATCTCGTGCGAACAGTTGAATGGAAACGCCCTACTTTTTGCAATAGAGTATGGTTCGAGGCATATAGAGCAGTTTTGCTCTCTCCATATATATCGCGATTTGGAGGAACTATGTGATGCAACGGTAATGAATGGTTTACTTATACACAGTTCTCTGACTTCATCTATAACTGGGGGTCGCCTGTGAAATGAACTAATAATTTGATTTACGAACCTGGATATTTCCCCACTGGGATTCATAGTTTTGATAGAGTTTCAATGTTCTATAGTTAATTCTGATTTAATCATAAGAAAGTAATTAATAAATCAATTTTTATAGTTAATGATAAAACCAAGTAAATAACAATTGGAAAAGCACTTAAAGAATAAACGTGTTATTATCTTGGGGAGGGGTGGATGAGTGGTTTTATGTTTTTGTGTTTTCGTATTTCGGTATTGCGTTTTTCCAGTGAAACGTGATAAAAACCCGAGACGAGACTTATAAAAATTGATTCGCCTGATAAAAACTAGTAAAGTTAATGTGGAGAGACCCAAAACAGCTCCCGTAGCTCAGCTGGTTAGAGCGTTGTGCTTATACTGTAAAAGGTATGCAAAAGTGGTATAAATCCCATAGTCGCACCAACAAATGATACGCAAAGGTCGCGAGTTCAATCCTCGCCGGGAGCAAGCATGGTCGCACAGAGTGGTGAGGCACTTAAAAACTCATTTCGCTCTTTTAGTGTAGGTGGTTATCACGATCGGTTTTGATTCGGTCAACCTTGGTTCGAGTCCAAGAAGGAGCATAACAAAACAACAAAGGTAGTTGTATCTTTTTTGTTTTGTAATAATACTATTCAAATACTTTCATCACAATTTGCATTTAAATATGGCATATATATATTCACCATATTTATTTCTTACGTTTGGTTTTTCTCTTGTTTTTACGTTTATTACGCGTTTTGCGACCACCTTCAGGTTGGTCGCGCAATGGATTCATTACACTGGATTGTTCTGATATAGGTTCATCGTCATCACTTTCGTCATCACTTTCGTCATCAAAATCATCACTTTCATCATCATCCTTGGTTTCATCGCTAGAAAACGGTTGTGGCATGCCATTCAAACCAGGTAAATAACTTGTGGAACTATCTTCGGATGCGTTCGGACCTACAAAAGTGGGTAATTCAGGCATAGAAATTTTATCTAAACCAATTGCATCGGCAACGGTAGTTTGTTCGCCATTTTCTTTTAGTTCCAAAATAGAAGGATTAAAAGTAATCAATCCCAATATGGAAGCAGTTAAACCAATTAAACCATATGTAATAATAGGAACACCATTATATGTTGCGTAATTAAACATAATATACTATATAATAGTAATATTATATTTATCTGAAAATATCAGTTGAACCAGTTACTTTCTTTGGCACCCCGCCTCCAGTTTTTCTTGTCTTTGCCAATGCTTGACGAGCATCATTTGTATTGTTGGTATTTGTAAATGAAAAAGTATTTGAATTTATATTGAGAGAATTTTTACCAATAGCATTTAATTTACGCCGTTGTATAACATCAGAGCTATCACGTGATCCTGACCATTTCTTCTCTGCTTTTTGTGTATCAGTAGTGATCGTTTCAGTAGTCTTGGTGTATAACATTCTACCCATGGAAAAGGACGCATTATTATCAGAAGTCAGATCTTTTAAAGGCATGCCCTTGGGGACACTTGATGACCCGTTGTTTAACGCTTGTAATTTTGGTCCACCTAGTGTAAACATACTTGTTATATAGTAATTAAATATTATAATTACTATATATTAAATAATGTGTCTAAAATGATTTACTTAATTTCAATAGACCCTGGACTATCGAATCGTGGCATATCAAAACCAGTATATTCTGCACGTCTATCGTGCCAAGCATTCTTGATGCTTGGTGAAATCCTGATATGCTGATGCTTCTCGTATCCCTCCGGACTATCATAAAACAAGGTGATTGGCGTTCGGTCCTCGGTAGGAATATCTGGCATACGCACCTTGAAATAATGATACTCAGACTTGGAACCAACCTTATCTGACGAGAATGTTCCAAACACAGGGTCTCTAATGCGTGAACCAGGTGTAGAACGAGTAGAATAGACAACAACCTTCTTAATATACTTCATTTGCTTTCCGTTCTTCTTCATTCGGTGAGAAGGGATCTGCTTATACAACTTATACTTACCCTTCTCAAAACTGGCTTTCTCTTCATCAATTTCGTCCTTCTCTTCCTGACTAAGACGGTTGTAATCGATACTCTCGGAATAATCGTCGGCGTCGGAATCGTGGTCGCCTTTGTACTCAAAATCGCTCATGGGCATTTGTAACTGGTGGACTGTCTAGATAACTAGGTAAACTATTACGTGAAAAAATGTCTATATTGTTTTGACAAATAATAAATTACGTAGCGATTAGGAGTTAAATGTTTATCATAAATATAGACTTATAATATAAATTATGGGAGATCTGCCAGAAAATTATAAAATAGATGATTTAAAAGATCTAAATGAACAACGTAAAATAATAAGGGAAAATGATCCTCATTATAAAACACCTTTGGCGTTTGCTGAATGGCGTGTAGATGAATTAAAGAAACCTCGTTCAGCAGGTACTATAAATAATATAATAGACGCAATGGTAAGCATATTCTTGGGTGTTTTAGGACAACATAGAACAAACGTTTCATATCCGTTTCCGACTTTAGGCAAGTACGAACTTTTCAGGACTGAAACATTTGGTTATTATAAGGCGTTAATACCATTAATTATATATATAATATTATTATTTGCTTATGACGCGCATGCGTATCGTCTATTAGTAGCTATGGTGGTATTAATCTTGACCTTTGTTAATTCGAATTTTTATTTATTTTTGTTTATTTTAGTAGTCATACTTGCTTTGGAAATAGACAAACTATTTGCACCAAAAGATGCTTAAACATTTTCCTCTGCGATTTTGAATCGTGAAATGGCTTCGTCACTAACCTTTCCCTTCATATTGGTATCTATTTCTTCTTGTATCGGAACGCGACCATTTGCAGTATTAAATTCTTGGATGTGATCTTTTATCATTTGTATTTCTTTATTGATTACATCTTCCTTCATTTTCGCCTCGTTATTGCGTATTTGATCGATTTGCTGTTGTTTCAACTTTTCAGACGCTTCAAAATCGCGAAGTTTGAGTAGTTCATCCAATTTACTCTCATCCTCTTCCAATCGTTCTTTAATGGAGAAATCGATATTATTTTGCATCTCAATGCCTTCGCCAAAATCTTCCATAGATGTTTCCTGATCAATTTGTTTATACCAAGGATTTCGTGTAGCGTTACAACTGACAATAGTGCTACATATATCGGGTTTACGTAATTCGTCGTATATTTCGCGTGCTTCTGTATTGGGTTTACCTTGGAAGGTAGTTTTAAACATCCTAATAATATCGTCTTCGATGGGTGGACTGGTTTCCATTAATCTATCATATTCATTCCTACACATTTTAGTGAATTGACCAGCATCGGTTCTCTCGGAAGGATCCTTCGCCAGTTCAATCTTAATATTACGAGCAAACTTATCCCATGCGATTGACGAAACCCTGTACGCTTCATTAAGTTCTCCAATCTTCAAATATTGTTGTATGGTGGTTAATATACCGATAAATATATTGATAGAACCAATAATTGCTGGAGCATAAGCTTGCATTGAAGGTGGTAAGCTGGACTGAGCGAAAGATGCTGTTCCAGTTATAGTGGAAAGTGTAATAGCGGGTAATGTAAAACGTGCACTTAATTTACGATATTTTGCGTGTGATTTGGCACTTAACCACTTATACACTTTGGCAACATCGCACCATTCAACCAATATTTCTTCATTTTCGGGTGACCAATTTACCGGTTTATCCTTGGTTTTTTTTTCATTAGTGCTTCCATTAACACTACTGGTTTTTGATTGACTTTTTGACGAACCGTTTTCAGAAGGAGGTACAGGACTTGCACCATTACTACTTTCTTTGTTATTCATTATATATAATAACAAAGAAATAAAAGGGGTAATACCAAAAATTTAATTTAAACGCGATTACGACTATGTATGCCATAAACAAAAAAAACATTACTCGTCTTGAACAATTATATCATCGTTTTCCGAACTAACCTGATTTACGTCGAGTTCTTCACTAGACGAACCCTCAATTTCTTCCTGAACATTTATTGGTTCCTTTTCTTGAACATTTATCGATTCCTTTTCCAAAGTAGGTGTCTGTTTTAATTCGAGCGCACCGGAACTCTTCAAATTAGACATTAATGTTCCGCTGTTAAATTTCTTCTTAATTATATTGAATTTTGCCATTGATTTGGTCTTTACATCTTTATGATTTACGAGAACCTCTTTATCAATATCACCCACAAATGTCTCCATTTTCGCCAATGTTTTATCTAAATAACCATTTTGTGAAGAATGATAAAATTGTAAATAACTATTATATAAATTAATCTGTTCGTAGATTAAACGATTTTCATAACCCAAGGTATCCAAAAAACTCGTTATAGAGAACCCTATATCACTGGACTCGTCTTGCGATTTTAACTCGGTATTCCGTCTTTCATAATAAGTAGTTAGTTGCTTTAAAATGGCTAAAATGTTACTATGTAATTTTAATAAATCATCTATTTTATATTCCACATTAGCATCGACATCTTTATAAGATGGTATGTTTTCCATATTATTAAGTCCTTCAATTTCAAATGCGGTTTCCTTGCATTTTTCAACAATAACCATAAAAAGTTTATAGTAATCACCATACATGCGATTTGATACGGATTTAATAACCTGTTCGTAGTGTTCCAATTCAAGTAAAAGTATTTTATATTGGAAGAAAAACGAATCCAGACAGTAAATGAACATTTTTTTTTGATTGTTTTGAATGAGCGAACTATATTTCGCTTTCATTATCGTTAGTTTTCCTTCTAGCATTTTATATTTTTCCTTTATAGTCTTACGTTTCTCTATAATTTCATCAAATTCACTTGATAGTAATTCATAATCAAACATTCCTTTCTATACAATATCACATATTAAATTTTTTTATTATCATTACAATATTATAAAATTGAATAGTATATATTTTTAATCTATATAAGTAAACAATACAGATATCATGCACTTTACATACAACATTCATAAGAAAGACACATCAGCACCGACTGTTGTGAAAGCGAGTGACGAACTCGGTGTATTAAATATTACTACAACCGAAGGTCTACCTACAACGAAACCACAAGCGATCATGCTCGTAATAGATACATCTGCATCTATGAGTGATCGTTGTCGTGATGGAAGAACGAAGTTCGACCACGCAAAGTATACTCTTATTAAGATGTTAGAGGTGATGAATACATATACAACAGTAATTAAGATTGCTATAATGGGGTTTGACGAGGCGAGTAATATAATAACTGAGTTCATTAATCTGAATGATAAAAATATAATTGAATTAATAAAAAGGGTAGATGAAATAAAATTGGGTAGTAGAACGAACATAGAATGTGCATTGAGAACAATACAAATTACATTTGCCGAAGAATTTGATAATATTAAGGATTACACATGTACTCAGATCTTTATGACTGATGGTGAAGCAACCACTGGTATACGCGATAACGAAAGTCTAATGCAGTTGGTACCGGACAATGTATCAAAGAATGTATTTATAGGATATGGATTGGAACATGATAGTTCATTATTGACCGACTTGAGTAAAGCAATGACGAACGGCGAGTATCGTTTTATCGACGAGATAGAAAATTCTGGTTTAGTATATGGAGAAATACTACACTCTATGTTTTATAACTGTTATACAAATCCGGTTATAAAAACCCATGATTGTCTGGTGTATGATTGGAATACGAACAAATATTGTAATGAATTGAATATGAATGATATTCCTTATGGTTCCGAAAGAAGCATTTATGTGTCATTGCATCAAGATAAAAAGAGCACGGCAACGGTTGAGTTTTATTCAAATAATACATTGGTTCATAGTCAAATAATGAAAGAAGTAACTTCCGTCCGCGACTGTTCGAAAGCCGTATATAAGTTGAAGACAATGATGTTGTTATATGAAGCATCGCACATTGGAAAGAAAAGAGGGAAAGATTATATAAAAGATTATCAATACATCAAGACTAAATTGTCCGCCTTCATGAAACGTGTAAATTCATATATTAAAGATAATAATATGGAGAATAACGTAGAAATGAAACGTGTACAGGATGATATTTATATAGCATTCACCGCAATTGATACTCCATATTCTAAGATGTTTATTGGCGCTCGACAAATTTCAAGAGGTAATGAACGTGCTTATTCAACTGGCGTGAATAATATTACTGATTATGCATGTCATACACCATTATTAAATAATTTTGGATTTATTCAAAAAAATCAACTGCCATCACGAACAATGACGGTTCCTCCCCCCATTAAACATTACGATGACATGTTTATAGAAAATGATTATGTCTCGCGAAACATTGGTGATATAATTATAGAAGATAATGATAATCCATTCCGCACGTATAGACAAAACGCAATTAACGCCCCCACCGATCGTGAAATACTGTTACGTGGAACATCAAGTATATCGGGTATTATGAGACAGGTAACTGGTTCTTAATGATTTGAGAAAAGATATTAATAAAAATAAATATATAAAAAGTTTATCTTATTTTTTGTATTGAAATGAGCCAATTGCCTGATAATTTCAAGACTACAATCAGCGATTTATTACACGATCTGAATAACACGTATCCGGAGTATAAAGATAAGTGGTCAATGTGGCAGAATTGTGCTGACACAGACCTGAAGGAACTCTACGAGTATATGTGCACAGTATTTCCAGAGCGTTTTTTTGATATCTTATATCAAAATACAGATATTTTTGAGAAAGATAGTGATGCAAATGTGCATTTTCTACCAGACGTAGATTTTAAACTACTTTTTAATTGCGAAGGTATTAGTGAAAATACACAAAAGACATTATGGAAGTATTTACAATTATTATTATTTATTACGATTGGTTCGGTGGATGATAAGAGTAAATTTGGTGATACGGCGAATATTTTTGACGGAATTAACGATGGAGACTTACAAGAAAAACTTCAGGAGACAATGGAGGGGTTAACTGGATTTTTCACCGATATGGAGACAGAGGATGTCTCTGGAAATAAAGAGGAGGTGCGGTTTGACGCTAGTGATAATACAATGCCTGACGCCGAGGGAATACACGAGCACCTGAAAGGTATTTTTGATGGAAAGATTGGAAAGTTGGCGAAGGAATTGGCTGAAGAAATATCCGTTGAATTTGAAGATATGATGAAAGATGATGCCAAGAATGCATCTCAGGAGGATATCATGAAGAAATTAATGAAGAATCCTAAACAGATGATGGATATGGTAAAGAAAGTAAGTGGAAAACTACAGAATAAAATGGACAGTGGTGAAATTTCAAAGGACGAATTAATGAAAGAGGCGGGAGATATACTGAGTAAAATGAAAGAACTTGGTGGTTCAAAAGAAGTAAATGAAATGTTCAAGAAATTTGCAGGAGGAATGGGTTTAGGTAAAAATGCCAAGATCGATATAAATGCTCTTAAAAGAATGACTACTCAGGAGTCAACACGTGATAGATTACGTAAGAAGATGGATCAAAAGAAATCGTCAAATTTAAAGAGAGATCCTGTTACGGGTAAAATGGTCTTTACAACAGATGATGGTGTAAAACAGGAACGCAGTTCAGTAGAACAATCCCGTATGGAGGAAGAATTAATCGCTGCGTTTAGTAGCGATGTTCCAAAGACGAATACAGAGAAAAAAAAGAAAAAGAAAGGTAAGAAAAAGGGAAAGGGAAAAAAATAAACAAGTAGTATATAATGAGATTTCTTAAATTCATAAATATTCCGGTTTTTCTTATTAGTTTAGCATTTGGATTATTCGCGGTTTATATTACAGGTCCAGATAATAGAAAGATTATTGTATATCCTACACACGAAAATGTTGATTCTATACAATATCGTGATAAGGCAAGTAATTGTTTTTCATTAGAAGAAAATGAAGTGGAATGTCCTAGCGATGCGAGTAAAATATCTAAATTGCCTGTACAATCATAATAACAATAAATTACGAGGATTTTTTATTGTTATCATATAATATATAAATGAACTTCCAAAGACTATTAAATACCAAATTAGGACAATTTTTTATATCAGTATTACTGGGATTAGGTTTAGCTACGTTATTTCATCGTGCATGTAATGATAAGAATTGTATCGTATTTAACGGACCAGTATTAAAGAATTTCGACGATAAGATTTATAAGTATGACGGTAAATGTTATAAATATAACGCATCTTCGTCTAAATGTGACACCGATACAAAGAAAGTATTAGATATTGCAGTTGAAGATGATATAGAAGGTGCGCCACCAAGTAGTACAGGTTTATCATTTTTAGGCAACAATGAGTAATTATATGTATTCGTTATTACATTATTATTTTGATAATGTGATATAATATAATTATGGCAGAACATACTACTCGCATTGATCAATTGCCTGATAATGTAACAATGCAAGTCTCTGGTGGACAGACACAGATGGGCATAGAAGGTAATTACGCACCAATGAATGTTCATCCAAATCCATATGGTAACGAATTACAACCGCATAATGTACCTATGCCCGAAAGTACTCCACCGAAAAATAACCATGAAATACAGGGAATATTAAAAATGTCAAGCGAGGATAAAGAAATGTTAAACAATACACCGCGAATTAGGTTACCAACGCGAGATCTACCTATGGATGAGGACGAGTATTTACATGACGAAGAGATTACAGGGAATTATATACCCAAAGTGAAATTCAAGGATGACTTTGTAAGAGATTACGAGGAAATAACAACCGAAAAAATACTCCAGCGTGAGAGAAACAAACAACACGAGAGCACAGTAGATCGCATCTTATCTGATCTGCAAGTTCCTTTATTAATAACGATGTTATTCTTTCTTTTTCAGTTACCTACAGTTAATACATTATTTTTCAAGCGCTTTGCGTTCTTATCTATTTATAACAGCGATGGTAATATAAATTTCTTTGGTATAGCATTAAAGAGTATTATTTTTGGTAGTATATTCTACCTACTTCAGAAGACCGTGAACGCATTGGTAGATATTTAACTTTAGAACAAGATAATAGAAATTTATAAGGTGGTTTATCACAGCAATTATTGACACATTGACAATTCATATTGGGACCTTTTATATAAGCACATAGAGGTCTGAATATAACTTCCTTGAACGAATTCTTGGTAAAAATAAGATATGTTTTATACATTGAAGTTTTTGGATAATATATGAATTAATCATCTATTATCAATTTTATCGTTTATACACATATATTTATATGCTGTAAAACTATAATGGGAGATTATAATTATATAAGTTCCGACGACGATTTCCATTCGTGTGTAATATCTATCAATTACGAGGAAACAAAACGAGAACCCGATGATAGTGATATGATTATATATAAAAATGGTGTATTGAATAACATACTTACTACGTCAAAAGGACATAGTTGTACTATTCCAAACTGGGGTACTCGATATACTTTCCATAGTCGCCATATGAATTATATAATGAATATATCTACAACAGGAAGTTTAATAAAGTATAATACGGTTGTGAATGGACGTATAATACAGATTGTTAGAGAACCTCCAATAAATAACGTCTTTAATGTAATTTTAAGTATAGATGAAAATATAGCTTCAAGAAAAATGCCTTCATATAAGGGATTTTTCAAAGGGTATGTAATGAAAACAAAACCTGTATTTACAAAAACATATGCGTCTGCAAAAAACATATTATTTGATGATGTTCTTCAATTATGGAAGACCGGTTCTCGTAAATATAGTTTGGATTATAGATATGATAATCAAAAGATACATATAACCGAAGATATCGCATTCGCAATAGCAACTACAATGTTTCATGACAATGAATGATTAGAATAAGAATTCACTACTTGCGCGCGTGTTTTTTTTTGTTTTATTTTTTCGTGTCTTTTTCTTCGGCGGTTTTGTCTTTACTTTTGCATTCTTTTCAAGGTCGACAATATATCTGAGAAACCATAAATTAAACTCTCTAGAATTTTTCTTATTTTTCAACTCATTATACTTCTTATTTTTTTCTGCTAATATAGTCTCCAAAGTTTCTTGTTTTCCTTTACACTTCAAACTGAAACGTTTGAGAACCCCTTTCTGTGCCAGACGATTTTTCTGCTCTACATCAAATAAGTACTTTGACATACATAATATACGATCTTTATAATGATAAGGTTCATTTGAATAATAGAAAGCCAAATAGAAACTCATCATGGTATCAATAGTAGCGACATTTATATTTTTACCATCTATATGTATAGTATTATAATTATGACATGCAATAGGTTTATAAATGAATGCGAGTGTTTCAACGCCAACTGATATTTCAACGCGCATCGGAATGATTTCTCCAATCGCACCACGTTTTGTTATCTTAATATCAGTATATCCATTTGACCGCAATTGTTCTTTCAATATCGCTGCAGTTTGTTCGGGTTCTTCTGATAAAACATCAAAATCTGGTATTTTTTCAATTTGCTTTTTACTATTATTGGTCATATGCTTTGAATACAGTCTTGCTGCATATCCACCAAAGAATACTACTTCTTGGTTTATGAATGAGTCACGTATAGTATAATATAATTTTTCAGAATTCAATTTAACATTTTCCAGTTTCCTTTGAAAGTCCACCGTATCGCATTTACTTTTTGATTTCAGAGGATAATGTTTATTCAATAATACCAATCGTTTGAGAACCTTCTCCCAACGTGATGTATCACCTGCGGGTCGTGATAATTCTAAATACATAGCCATTCTAAGAAAATTTGGCGGAGCATAATTAATACCCGATATGTTTATAACTTCTTGGTTAATCTGTTTATAAATAGCACTGTTTAATTGTGTTATATCAGCAATTGGTATATAATTTACATAAACCTTATAAGTTCCGTAATGTACTCCCGCTCTCGCCCCAACATTTAGAAAACCTCTTTTATAATACATATCGGCTAACTCAACTGCATCATCCATTGCATTCATTGAATAAAAGTCGTAGTCAGGTATTTCACTTGCGAAATTATAAAATTGTGAATTTTTTGGTAAAATATTATTAATGGCGGTTCCACCATAACAAATTAACTTTTTGGTTCTCAGGAATTCTTCGACAATGGATACTATTTGTTTTACGTCGCTATTTTCTAACAAGCGTTCTCCTTTAATACGATCACCTTGATCAACTGCTGTACGTAAAATAGCCAATTCACAATCTTGAAATGACATATTATTATTACATTCTGGTGCGCTAAATTTTGTGCGACGGTTATTTAATATTCTATTTTTTTTACTAGTTTTATTATATTTTTTGGGCATATTGAAATATACAATTATATATATTTCAATTAGAAAATAACTATCGCATCATTGACTGGTTTATATAGTCTCTAGCATCAACAAGAGGTATAAACGCAGATTTAAAATTTTTAAACATATTTATATATTCGGGTTTAGTTTCTAAATCAGGAACTTGAACTATTTGAACGTTACGTTTATGAATGTTATTAATCATCATTTTCTTTATATTTGTCGCATCCGATGGAACGATTGTAGTTTTCATTATAGAATCTGATAATGTACCATCGTCTTTATTTTTACTGTAAGGAACATTATAGAACTTATCATTTGAGACATTATTATAATCGTTAATTTCTATATTAACAACGCTATTTAATTTAGACTCGCGATAACTGTCTGTAATGAAAGCACTTCTGGTTAAAACAATAATTACTTTATTACTCAACTCTCCTAATATGGTATCACCTGTAACACATCGCTCACACTGAACCTTTTTTGTTAAGTCTTGTTCAATCTTAGCATATGCAGTGTTCATATCTTTTTTTATTTTTGATATAGAAGTTTCGTAATTAGCATTTGAAGCATTTAAGTCACCCAAGTCTTTTTGTAAGTTAGCATTTTCCAATTGATTATCTAGAACACTCTGTCTTAATTTATCAATTTCGCGTTGAGCATCCGGACTAGCACCAGGGAAAGGTTCAGTTGCTTCAAAACGACGAATATTCAAATCCTCGGTTTCGTCTTTTGCACTTGAATTTATTGCTTTACCTGCTTTGGTTGCTTGTTTTGCTCGTTTACTAGTATCCTTATTTTGCTGTCTTTCACTTTCATCTTCTAATGTTGTTAACTCTTTCTCTCTAGTAGCGAGTTGATCCTCTATTTTTTTTCTTGAAATGTCTATCTGCCTTTGAAATTTTGCATTTCCATTAAATTTTTTCATTAGTTCTGTTGCTTTTTCGTCAAATTTTTTTATATCCTTCTTTAATTTCAAAACCTTTTCCTGTACCTTTTCGATTTTACTATATATATCATCATCTTCCATGCCTTCAATAATACGAGAATTAGAATTAGAATGGTATGCAGAAGTTAAGGAAGTTAAATTTTCATACAATTCATTCTCTGTTCCTAAAACCTTAGTCATCGGTTCTAAACCCTCTTTTTTTGTTTTAGATGTATCTGTAATCACACTAGTTTTGAATTTATTCATTTTGTTCATCACTGCAGTTTTTACATCACCCAATAATGTTTGAATTTTCCCCGGTTCGCTATATAATGACGCACTACTAAACGTGTTATTGATGGATTTATGTATGTTATCATAAATTCCCGAAGACATTTTACTACCAATGCGAATATTTATAAAAAAGGGCATGTTTGCGTTTCCGCTTAGATTACGTTTATTTCTACACATTTCTAGAGCAGTCTCTAATTTAATAGTTTCCGATACATATGGAATACCAGTTTCCTTTTCAATCACATTAAAATCTAACCATCTCGCACCACTTCTAATAACATTTTCTATATTTTCTATATTTTCTACTCCACTGGAAAATAGTGAATTCGAAGAAGCCATAATACATAATTTTTTCATTGGTTGCTCCAATATTGTATCAGATGTGTTAATTATATTATACATGTTCTCTGCGCCTTCGCGATGAAGTTCGCTTCTTTCCTTCAATAGAGTATAGACTACTGACGAAGTTAATAATATAATTGTGACTATTAATATTTTTATAAGTATATTCGTCATATATATTACTATACTATAAAGTAATATAAATTGTTCTCCTAATATATATATAAATTCTATAATGGCAGGAGGATTACTAAATTTAATAGCAGAAGGCACACATAATGTTATATTAACTGGTGAACCGACAAAGACGTTCTTCAATGTTACATATTCTAAATATACTAATTTTGGACTTCAAAAATTTAGACTAGATTATGACGGTATGCGTGAATTGAGAAGTAATACTGATTCTACATTTAAATTCAAAGTTAAACGATATGGTGATCTACTAATGGATACATATTTGGTCGTTAATCTACCTGATATATGGAGTCCTTTTTATAATCCAAAAGCAGGATCATTTGATAATGATACTATTGAAGGAAGCGATTGGGAAAATACAGATGGACGATGGGCACCTTACGATTTCAAGTGGATCGAGAACATAGGTACTCACATGATAAAAGAAGTGGAAATTACGTGTGGTTCTCTAACATTGCAGAAATATACAGGTGAGTATTTAGCTGCAATGGTTGAACGTGATTTTGATAGTGAGAAAAAAAGACTTTTTAATCAGATGAGTGGTAATATAAACGAACTTAATGATCCCGCATTTGCTCTAGGGCGCATCAATACATATCCTTCAGCATTTTATACCCGTAATGCAGTGGGAGCAGAACCATCCATCAGAGGCAGACCTATATATATACCCATTAATACATGGTTTACATTAGATAGTAAATGTGCGTTTCCTTTAGTATCATTGCAATATAGCGAATTAGAAATTAGCATTACACTAAGACCGATTAAAGAATTATTTATTGTGCGTGATGTTTTTGACGCAACAAATGAATTTCCTTATATAGCACCAGATTTCAACGAAGATCGATTACAAATGTATCGTTTCTTACAATCTCCACCTCATCCTATAGTCAATTCAGTAAAATATGATACGAAAATTAATACATGGAATGCTGATATACATATGGTGTCTACATATGGATTTCTCTCAAAAGATGAGGCACAACTATTCGCAATGAAAGAACAAATGTATCTTGTTAAAGACGTTTTCCGTTATGATTTCCAAAACGTTACTGGTTCTAAAAAATTAAATTTAACATCATCTGGCATGGTTTCCAATTGGATGTTTTTTTTACAGCGCAATGATGTAAATATGCGTAATCAATGGAATAATTATACAAATTGGCCATATGGTAGACCTCCTATTGCGATTACTAACGCAGTATCCGATGTTTCTGGTAATGAATATTTCCCGCAAACGATACGTGACGAAATATATAATCTAGGAATTGTAAGTGGTCCCCGACAAGACCCCAAATCAGGTAAGAATACAGGATTTTTCATGACAGGAAATTTCAGTGTAGAGAATCATAAACATATCCTACAGACTATGGGTATATTATTAGATGGCGAATACCGAGAAAATACAATGACACGCGGTATATATGATTATGTTGAAAAATATGTTCGCACCAAAGGGTATGCAAAAGAAGGTTTATACTGTTATAATTTCTGTCTCAATACTGACCCTCGTGAATATCAACCGTCGGGTGCCATTAATATGAGTAAATTTAAAACAATCGAACTTGAAATTACTACACACGCACCTGCATTTAGTAATGAAAATGATTTTAAAACTATTTGTGATGGTGATGGTAATATTATAGGAACAAATAAATCAAGTTGGCGACTTTATGATTATAATTATAATTTGACCTTATTTGAAGAGCGATATAATGTGCTATCTTTCGTTTCTGGACAATGTGGAATGATGAATGCGAGATAAGGATTTAGTATATTCGCTAATTACTATATATTATATTATCAATATATAGTAACTATAATATGTCCCAAGTGGATACAAAATGGAAAAAAACATATAAAAGAAAAGTCAACACTGAAGGTTTGAAAAATAAAGAAGGTAAAAATGGCGATAAAAGTCGTGATGAAAAAGATGACGAGCAAAAAGAACTTCTTGACGATTTAAAACAACGCATAAAGCGCATTCAAAATAAACGTAAAGGGTTCACCAAACTACCTCATTTAACGGATATTACAGACGAGAGTAAAGATAAAGAAGAGTTCAAAGAGGGTGTGAAAAATAATAAAGAAGAGTTCAAAGAGGGGAAGTCCTTCGGTAGTGGCTCTGGTTTGGGTTTGGGTTTGGGCGGAGGTGGAAGCAGACGCGACAAAAGTTTGGAATGGGTGGGCAATGTGTTTGTGGCGATCTTGGGGAAATTTGTTACATTTATTTCCTCGGAATCATATAGGTTTTTTGTATTTACTTATATATCATTCGTAGTAATATATTTACAACTGTATCATTTAAATTTTAAAGAAGATATAATGACAAATTTTCACGAGGAATATAAAAACGAAATTAACGAATTATCCAATGCGAAAACAAATGAAGAAAATGAGGAAAATGAGAATAAAATCCCACGCGATTGGAAGTCAATAAGTGAAAATATACTAGACTCAATAACAAAAACGCTGAGTAAAATGGTATGGGACAAAGAGTATACTGATATAAAACATAATTCCTTTTTACAAAATATGAATTTAACTGCACGTTTAGATGGAGGATTATTCATGAGATATATCTTTATTCCTGCACAAATAATAGTTGGAATATTTCAGAATTTAATACCAAACCTAAATTTGATGTTCAGTAAAAATTCATTCCCATTATTATTCACATTCTTATTTGGAGTTTTCTTTAGTTCATCTTTTGTCGGAGACATAGATAGTATAAAAAATGCACGTACGTTTAAAGAAAAAGATAATGCGAAAATTCACGATAAAATAATCTATAATTTAAAACAATATTATGCTAATATACCTATATCTTATTTTATTCTTGTTGGATTAGTAATATTTGGTGCGTTTGGTCTGGATACATTTAAAGAAATGACATCAGGGTCTTTTTTTAGAAATGGTATATTTGGTTTTATCGCACAATCCTTATTCAAATTATTTCTTTTTAGTATGAGTATTGTATTATCCGGATTTTCAGCTATTCCTGTTGCGTTATTTTTTTTAATGTGGGTTTTATTTCCGGAAGGACCTGGTGTGCCCAAATGGTATAAATGGTCCTATGCAATTAGAGACAATTATTGGTTGCCTGAAATTGATGTTTGTGAGGACAACAGGTGGAAAAAGTGGGGATGGTGGTTTGTAAAAAGGGTATGGAATAATAAATTATTTATATCAGCATTCGTCGCTATGGATATTGCTACTAGATTATCTTATGGTGATGGCAACTTAACTAGCGGTAGTGAAAAGATGAAAGCAACAGGAATTAATGCATTTATCGGACATTTTATAATGGGTGGTTTTTTATTGATATTTATGTTCCCTTACTATCCCACTGAACGCAAGACGAGTTTATCTATGTATCTAATTGATTGGATTCCTATGTTATTTAATTATGTGCAAAAGATAATGAATAAGTCTGACGCACTAACGGCCGAAGAGGCGGAGGCGAGGCAAGCCGCATTTCAAGCCGAAGCGGAAGCGCATGCCGAAGGCGAAGCGCAAGGTGGAATGTTACAAGATTAGGGAGATGATCAAATTTAATGGTAATTAATTATAACAATAATAGAAAATCATTTAGAATTTAAACACTATAAATTCTAAATGGGTAAAAAAACAAAGGTAAAAAAAGTAAAACCGTTCGTATCTATATGTACTCCCACTTTTAATCGCCGCCCTTTTATTCCAATCATGTTCGAATGCTTTAGAAATCAAACATATCCAAAGGATAGGATAGAATGGATCATTATTGATGATGGTACTGATAAAATCAAGGATATGATCGACGCAGCAAATATTCCTCAAATTAAGTATTTCGCGTACGATACAAAGATGACCCTAGGTAAAAAACGTAATCTTATGCATGATAAGACATCGGGTGACATTTTAGTTTATATGGATGATGATGATTATTATCCACCGGAACGAATTGAACACGCAGTTGATATGTTATCCAAAAGTAAAGCATTGTGTGCTGGTGCGAGTGAGTTATATGTATATTTCAATAGTTTAAACCAGATGTGGCAGTGTGGTCCTTATGGTCCAAACCACGCAACTGCTGGAACTTTTGCTTTCAAGCGAGAATTATTAAAAAAAAGTCGTTATAATGAAACTGCTTGTCTAGCAGAGGAGCGCGAGTTTTTACACGGTTATACTATACCATTTGTTCAGTTAGAACCTGCCAAGACCATATTGGTTTTCTCACATGAGCATAATACTTTTGACAAACGTAAACTTCTAAAAAATCCCCATCCCGACTTTATGAAAATATCGGATAAAACGGTGGATAAATTTATAAGAAAGGAAAATGAGGCACGGGTTAAGCAATTTTTTACAAAAGATATGGATATTGTTTTAAAAGATTATGCACCAGGCGACCCGAGTAATAAACCAGATGTTTTAAAACAAACAAAGGAAATTGAAGAAAAGCGTAAGAAAATGGAAAATGAACGTAACGCACAACAAAATCAACCATCACAAGATAATGCCCCCATTGTTATACAAGAACCAGGAAAACCACCTGTAACTTTGAAAAGCGGAGATGTAATTAGACTCATTAACGGACTTCGTGATAAACTTAAAACGGTTACTATGAAACACGATGAATTATTGACTATTACCGATCTAATGCATAAGAAATATAATACGATGAAACAAGAACAAGATAAAGAAATAATTGAATTGAAATCGCTGAACGCAGAATTACAAAAGAAATTAGATACTTCTAACTCGGAAACAATGAACGCCGTATTATAATAAGTCAATAATTATCAAGATATAATTATTGAAATCATTCATTTTTATCAATGTACCTGTATATACGCCTTACATCTAATTTTGATATTGTCGAATCATTTAATATTTTCACGCTCTCATTATCACTTAATTCCCAAAATTCGGGTTCATTTAAATGTCTTAAATTTTCTAAAAATGAAAATAAATCACGACGATCCATATCCAGTTTCTGGCACATATTGAAAACAAACTGTTGATTATTATATTCTGTTGAATATTTTGTTAATACTTTTGTAAAACGAACTTCCGACGGTTTAAATTTGTTTTGAAGACCATTTAGTTTTTTATGATAAATATAATTACTATGAAATGTTTTATTCATTGAACTCATCTCGTTAAATTGCCAGATCTGATGTTGAAATGTTATTCTATCCATATAATCAGAAAAACAGAAATTATTCAATATATCCAGATATACAGGCAGAGATTTTTCGCTCGTTGTTGTATTCAACATATCAATTATATTTTCATGCCATAATAACGCCACTATTGTTCTATCAGTCTCATTCATAAAATGATTATGTGTATCCAAAGGGACATAATTATTTATTAATTGTTTTGTAATCTGTTTTGAGTCTTCGTTATAATATTTCGTATGTAATATACTGTCCATTGTTTCGTCGTCTATTGTCCCGTTATTCGCATTGAATATCTGTTTTATAAAATTCAACTTCCTTAAATCGCCTTGGATATACTTCAGTGCTTTTAACATAATATTTGGTTCAATATTATCGACTGATATCGTACTTTTTATCACAGTTTCCATCTGTTTATCGGTAGGTGTCTTTAATTCAAATGAATTACACACCTTCATTAGTTCCTTCATTTTTTTATCCAAATAATAATTTCCTATACATATAATGGGGTTTAATGTAACGTTTTCTAATTTCTGTTTTTTTGTCTTCTTTTGACGTATTAATTTAATCAACGCAGTTATGCCTCCTTTATCGCCACTATTCATGCCATCTATCTCGTCCATTACTATGGCGATTTTGGTCTCTTTACGATACATCATGTCTAATACATTTCTACTTGATACGTTATTACTAGTTATTGTGTCTATTAATGAGCGATTACGAATGTCTCCGGCATCGTATTTTACAACATCATAACCCAAATCTTTTAATATATTCATTACAAATTGTGTTTTACCTGTGCCTGGTGCACCATATATATAGAATCCTTTCTTGAAAGTAGATTCATGACACTTTGCTTGGAAATCATTCAATATAGTTTTTATCTTTTCTTCTGCAACGCTCCTATCCAATTGTTTGTTAATATTTTCCATATACTTTAATATATTGAAAATATTATATTTATATTCATTTAAATCAAACTATCTATCTGAATGAACTGAAATCAGAAGTCAATGGCATATAATTAGAACCACCTCGCTTAGATAATAGTCCATTATAGGTATAAGGGTCCATCCCACCTGCTTGTACACCTTGTCCTTTTACATATTTTCTTGTTTGTATATCACCATTACTTCCTGATGCATACCCTCCCGCATTTGCATATTGTCCATTTCTCTGTGTATCTTTTATAAAATCGGCAGTTCCACCAACAACATCTTTACCTAATCCTACTGTCCCTGTAACAACTTCTCTGCCTAATCCTATTGCACCTTGTGTCGCGGATTTAGCACCGGAAGCAACTTCTCTGCCTAATCCTACTGCACCTTGGGTCGCAGATTTAGCACCGGAAGCAACTTCTCTGCCTAATCCTACCGCACCCTGGGTTGCCTCCTTTCCTAATCCTACTGCACCCTGGGTTGCCTCCTTTCCTAATCCTACTGCGCCCTGAGTTGCCTCCTTTCCTAATCCTACTGCGCCAACCGCTGCAGCACCTCCTGCCAATGCACCACCAATTGCCAATCCAGTTGCGGTATCAATTGTTTTCTCTGCTAATCCACTGGTTTTATTGATCAGATTATTCGCTACACCGCCGGTTGTTCCTACTATGCCGCCGCCACTACCACCACCACCTCCTCCATTCACGTGAGGACAACTTCCCTTTCCGGCACAACCAGGACAGGTCATGGGAACATAATCTGTTTTCAACATATAATCCTGAGACATTGGTTGAGAACCGCCCATAGAACCACCATCGGCATTCCAGTAGTGAAACCATTTCCAATACTCAGACATAGCAGAATCTGTAATATCTTCTCCCTCTCCCTCTCCCTCTCCTTCTCCTTCTTCTTCTTCTTCGGCGGGTGTATAATTGGGTGTGGATGGAGCGGTTGTTGGTTGTTCAAGGTTCTTACCGATATATCTTCTAGTTCCAAGTAATGTATATTTAGCATTTTCTGCAGTGCCTTCATTTGCAAGAACAATGATTACAGTATGTTGTTCGTGACTCATCATTAATACTTGTAGTGTATTTTCTTCATTGGTTAATTTCGTAACTGTCAAAGTACTTGGATCGGAACTTGCTGTGTAGTTAGTCTCCGCGAATTCACTAACTAGTTTCTGCTGAGCGATTCTATCATATATATCCCACGTTATACTTGAACCCTCACTATCTGCTACAGTTGTAAATCCTTCCAACTCTTCCTTTGTAAAACGATTATTGAATAATGTGAAAGCACCTCCAGTTTCACCTCCAGTTTCACCTCCAGTTTCACCTCCAGTTTCACCTCCAGTTTCACCTCCAGTTTCTCCACCAGTTTCTCCGCCAGTTTCACCTCCAGTTTCTCCGCCAGTTTCTCCGCCAGTTTCCCCTCCAGTTTCTCCGCCAGTTTCCCCTCCAGTTTCTCCGCCAGTTTCCCCTCCAGTTTCTCCGCCAGTTTCTCCGCCAGTTTCATCAGCAACAGTATTTACAGTCTTCTTAATTAATAATTGTTCGTTGGGATCGTAATATATACCATTTACAAATTCCATAGCATCAACAGAAATTCCTGATATATCAATGCCAACTGAATTCAAAGTAACACTGGGTAAACTTGACTGTGGAGATACACCAGATATATTAGTCATCGTAAACTCATCACGAGTAACACGTCCAGCATCAATGGCATAAGTAGATCCGTGTTCATTAGAGTTTAAGTTTATTGAATGAATAAAAGTTTTTGTTCCTACACTTATATAGAAAAGTTGTTCACTATCACCGTCTTCATATAGCGAAAATGCTCCGTATGTGCTTCCTTTATGAACTTCATCATTCTTTACTGATATAGTAGTTTCAATATTTTCTTTAATAAATTTTCTTAAATTGCCCGCACGGTCAATAACTGTAATAGTCTGGTCATAATCTCTTATGATATTTCCAGTATTTGTATCAAAATAATTTTTTTTATTATCGTCTCCTGTTCCGAAATCGATAATGTTATTAGAAGCATCAGGATAATATATTAATAAATCACTACCAGTAGGAGGTCCATTACCAAATCCCTCAATAGATGCATTGTTATACCAAAGCATAGAAACTATCAATACTATTATAACTATTCCAAATAACCATAATGGCGATAACTTAAAATTGAACATGGTTTATTATATACTATAAGTAAATAAAAATATCTGTTCTTATTTACTTATGCCGAAGAAACCTTTTGTTCCACTTGCTCGTATTTACGACCCCTCTAATAATTTTGAGATGGGAATTGACGAGTGTGCTCGTGGTCCGCTATTTGGTCGGTTATACGTTGCGGCTACTATTTTGCCTAAAAATGAAGATTTTAAACACGATGAAATGAAAGATAGTAAAAAAATCAAATCACGTACCAAGATGCGCGAATTATCGGATTATATTAAAGAACACGCGATTTCGTGGCATATACATTTTATAGAAGCTGACGTGATCGACGAAATTAATATTCGACAAGCGGTGCTAAGAGGTATGAAAGAGTGTATTAAACAAGTTCTGTTAAAGACCGACCCAAAGGCCAATAATACATTCCTTGTAATCGACGGGAATGATTTTACCGGTTATACTTTGTTCGATAATGATACACAACTGATACGCGAGGTTCCTCACATAACGGTTGAACAGGGTGACGGTAAATTTACTTTTATAGCGGCAGCATCAATTCTTGCTAAAAACGCACATGATGAATATATAATGGATTTATGCAAGGAGCACCCAGAATTAATTGAACGGTATGGTCTCGATACAAATGTTGGATATGGAACTAAGAAACATTTAGAAGGTATTATTGAACACGGCATTACACAATGGCATCGTAGGACATATGCTCGGTGCAAAACAGCAAAATATGCACCTTTATAAAAATTGATATTGTTATAATACTTTATTATTATAACAAAAACACACATTTTATGATGATCACTGAGAATTATATCAGCGGTCGGGATATCTATACAATTAGGATTGGTCAAAATAAAAGAGAGAATTGGCACTTGCTCGATAATTCAGATGAAAAAAATATATGGTTTCATGTATCTGATGCACCATCTGCATACGTAATCCTAGATACAACTTGTGATATAAAACAACTTCCAAAGATGGTTATATATAGATGCGCTGTTCTCTGTAAGATGCATTCTAAATCCATAAAAAACAAGCATACATTTGTAAACTATACATACGTGAAACATGTAACCAAGGGTGAGTATGAGGGCGAGGCGATAATAAGTAAAGCAAAGAACATTCGGGTTTAGAGACGCAAAGAAATTAGTATATTTATTATTCAAATCCCATTCGTTGAAACATAGCATCAAACCATTTTTTCTCAACACTTATGAAATTTGTATTATCATCCATAGTGGAATAACCAATTAAAAGTGAATCGTTCATTTCAACAAATCCCAGTGAGTATTCTACCTTACTACCCGTAAATGTAAATAACGGCGTGTATCGCTTCAACTTATAACTTTTTTTATCTAATACTATCATCATATGATAATAATATCTGCGATCCTCATACGATACAAGATGTGTTAAAAACCAAATTTCGTTACCGATTTCAACCCCGTTGGTTGATCCTCTTATTTCTTTGAAAGATAGTGGTGTATTAATTGTTTGAATGCCTTTTAATTCTTCTTTTTCTATAGATCCGATCGTTAGCGGATGCCACTTATACACACACTTCAGGTTATCATTTACATCACCAAATAACACCCAATTCTTTTCTATTTGATTCTGGTTCTCCTTTTTGAGTAAGCATTCGCTCGTTGTTTTATATGTTTCGATTTCGCCGTGTTCTATAAACATTTTATTATCAACGCCACGATTTGCGTTGTATAGTAGCTTACCTTTATGGGAGATTAATCGCACGTCCTCTAAACCTACATAATGTCCATCATTTTCCGTATCATAACTTAATAACGCAGAGTCGCCATTTTGAATTAATACATTACCGCCCGTTGAATAACTCGCAATTATATTCTTTGTTATAATTTTTTCGCCGTTTATATAATTACCACTTTCATCTATTTTATAATTTACAAACCTACGGTTTACGATAAGTTCTCCATTATGCTTACATATTGTAGGTGTGCTTCCGTTAAACTCGTCATCATTTACCAAATCATTACCTAGTAAAGTTAATGCCTTATATTTCTCTTCGTGTACACCCTCTATTTGAGGAACATAGAATTTATAATTACTAATAATATTTTTATATATGTTAGGTTCCACCGTATGATAATTCAGCGAATCCATAGAACATCTAACCAAATCGTAGTTATCGTGATTAATATAATAACCCAAAATCGAAAGTTCGTAATCTAATTTGAAATCATAGATATCCTTTTCTAAAAATAAAAAGTCCCAATTCTTAATTTCGGCACGTTTCTCATGCGCAATCTTATAAAACATATATGCTAGATCATTTTTTCCATTAATTCTGTAATAATTCACAATTTCGTATAGGTTCTCTATTCTGTTTGGATTACATGAATAAGCTTCCAACCAATGAAAAATAGCTTTATCCATCTCATTTCGTTGTTTATATATCTTACCCAGTGAATAATGACTATACCACGGTTCCTCTATCCATCCACCTAGTGCTATGCGTTTCTTATATGTTTCGATTGCTTCATCTGTCTTACCCGCATCACGCAGACTATTCGCTAGATAAAATGTATAACGATCATTATTGGGAATATCTTTTAATCCTTGTTTTAAAAGGCGAATATCACGTTCGTATTTATCTGCCTTGGCGCCTCCATCACCAATATCCCAAATGAAAATATCACTTTTATTGAAGAAACCATATGTTGTTCCGTCTGGTAAATTCATATATTCGTGTGTAACACCCCAATAATTCAATCCGGATTTATTCTTCACCAGACGAATATTCTTATAATAGAACGATTCTGTCCCTTGTAATATATAATGCGCATCGGCAACCGATACACGCTGTTTAAAAAGTTTAACATCAAAATTCTCTGGTATCTGTAAAACCATATCAGCATCGATTAGTAAGAGAAAATCCGCTTTTTCTAGATCATTACAATGTTCAAGCGCCTTAGAACGGTTATAACCGAAATCACGAAATGGTTCGTGTACTACTTTACCTGGTACATTTTTCGTTTTAAAATAACTTTCAATGAGTTCTGGGGTTCCATCTGTGCTTCCGGTATCGCAAATACAGTAACTGTCGATAATGGGCATTACACTATCAATAAGACGATGAATAATGGCACTTTCATTTTTAACGATCATATTTAGACATATGGTGGTATTAGACATGTTGATAATATACAATTTATAGAAATGTTTATATTTATTTATGAAACAAATTTATATAGACTTTATATATAATGTCTTTCACCCGTTTTCACGACGACCCAACTAGAATTAGAAAAGAAGTACAGCAAAGTAGTGGTTTATGTAGATATCAGTTAGATGCCCCTGGTCCTGGTATATTAACCCCTTTCGTAGAAGATCCGCAGGTCCGCCTTCAAAAATGGGGTGCAAACTTAAAAACAAACACCGTTAATCTAGAGAGTGACTTAAGAGGAATAGGGCATAAATTATCATCCGACGATAAGGATTATTCTTCTCTAACACCTTCCACTAATAATCGCATATATGGTTCACAGGAGGCATTTGTCGATGAAAGTCGTGCCAGTCATCCTGCTTGGATGTATAGAGATTTAGAACATAGTAGATGGACCACGTCTTTTCATGACGTCCAGAAGAAAACCGAAATACCATTTTCTTACAATGAACCCTCACGTATTTTAGAGAAAAATAAAATCCGTAATCGCAGTCATAACGTTATTGAAGGTTTGGACGAAAGTGACCCAAGTGGACAGGGAGGCACTACTTTATCTAGTCAAGCAAAAGGAGAAGATGGAAATGGAACAAAATTCGCAATGGTTTAATCTATTAAAGTTAATATATGAAGGATAAATATGATAATATATTATATATTAATATACTATCATGGAAGTAGTCATACCTTTATTAGCAATGTCTGGATTATATGTATCTACTAGAAATAATGAATCTCGTGAAAATTTTACATCTTCACAATTACCAAATGTTGATATACCTGACCGTAATTATGTTCCCGACGATACTGCCGCGGCTGAAAGTGACCGCTCTAGTAAATTAACAAAGGATAACGCATATGATGGTCAACGTGTATACACTGATAAATATTTCAATGCCAATATGAATTCTGATGTTGTAAATGCCAACAGTGATGCATCCGCCGATGCACAATATACATCGCTAAGTGGTGAGAGTGTCGGTTCCAGTCATTTTCAGCATAATAACATGGTACCCTTTTTTAAGGGCAGTGTTCGCAGTCGTATAAATGATATGAATGCCAACGAAAGTGTCCTTGATAATTATGTTGGTTCGGGATCGCAGTCTTATTCAAAAAAAGAACAAGCGCCTCTTTTTGCACCTAAAGAGAACCAACAGTGGGCACACGGCGCACCAAATAATACCGAGTTTATGAAGTCTCGTGTAAATCCTAGTTCGAGAATGGCGAATGTTAACCCTTTCAAACAAGAGCAGGTCGGACCCGGTCTTGGTCTCGGTTACACGACAGAAGGAAGTGAGGGTTTTAATTCAGGAATGGCTCAACGCGATGCATGGACTGCCAAAACCGTTGATGAAATGCGTGTTCTTACCAATCCCAAAGCGGGAGGTGTTAGTATTATTGGGCGTGAAGGTCCAGCCAATTCCCATATAAAACAAATGGGACGCCAAGGAATACAAGAAAAGTTTCGCCCTGATACATCTTTTGAGATGACCGAAGATCGATACTTTACTACCACGGGTGCACAAAAGGGACAAACGATGAGATCGGTCCATATTGATAAAGATGTAAACCGTCCAGACACCGCTGTTGAATATTCAGGTAGTGCTGGATATCACACATCGTCGTTATATGTTGATGGTGAACATATGCCAACTCATAAACAGCAACTTGACGGTCCTGCATTTACTCCCGCAGGTTCTAGAAATGGTGGTTCTGCTACTGCATCTGATTACGGTATTAAAAGTAAAAAGGCATACCCCAATAATCGCACCACAACTTCGAGCGATAAATATTTTGGTGCGGTCGGTGGAGCTTTCGGTGCTGCAGTAGCCCCTTTATTAGACGTTCTTAGACCATCAAAGAAAGAGAACACAGTTGGCAGTCTTAGACCTTATCAAAAAGCGAAGGCATCCGTTGCATCCTCTTATGTATATGACCCTAAACAACACGCTGCACCCACTATTCGCGAAAGCACTGAAGTTGGTAAGTTCCATCCCCTTATAAATGCTAATCAAAAAGGAGGTGGATATAAAGTTGCTCAGCATCAGGTTGCCCATACATCTCGTTCGGAAACCGCTCGCGACTATACCGGTGTTTCAAGCGCAGCTGCCGGTAGACAAGACACACGTTCTTACGCGGCCGAATACAATCAACGCAATAATGATATCAAGTCCTCTACAATCAATGGGCGTACTGCTTCGGGAAATATGAAACTGTTCACCGCAGATGTAAATATGTCTGCAAAACATAAAGATAAAGATCTTTTCAATAGTCGTTCTCTTGTAAAAAGTATGCCAGCACCCCCTCCTTCTACCAACTCTATGGGTACACTTTCGGGAGGTAACACTCTCAATCAAAATATCAATATGGAGCGCAATACACCGGATTTAACCAGTGTTCTCAGTGGTAACCCCTTTGTTATTCCTTACTCTGCAAAATAAATGATATGATTAATAAACACGTACATAAATCCACTCATGAATGATAAATAGCATATTAGAGATACTCTAAATCGATTATTATTGTTTTCTGTTAATACATCAAAACAATAATTATTGTCTGTTTCATAGTCATTACTTTCCACCATATCAATTATAACATTATCTGCGTACATATACACTTTTATTATACATTCTTATTAAAATATTTAAAAAAAATATGATATTTATTCCAATGAGTGCTGACATAGAAACAGAAACTAAATGTGCTATTTGTCTTGAAGATTTGGATAATCAACAAACACATAAATTACCATGTGGTCATACATTTCATACAACATGCCAAATTATTTGGTTTCGTAATGGTAATGTTACCTGTCCTACTTGTAGAAGTTCCAATAATATAGGCAGTATGCCCAGAAATAGACTTCGACGTAATCAAACTGCATTTCAAATTATGAGTCAACGCGCACGGAGAAATGATGCACCTTTACCATTAAAGCGTGCATATGAAAAATATAAAAAGGCTAAGGATAGCGAAACAAGTTTAACAAAAGAAATTACAACACTCAGAAATAATACCGGTAAATACTCTGATATTGATAAACAAATTAAAGCATTACGTAGAAAAAAATGGAGTGCATGGAGAATCAAACTCAGGTTACATCGTGAAATATCGAATTTATGTGAAGTTATAACTGTGTTTGGATAAACAAAATTGTAAAAATTGAAAACTTTATGGAAAATCTCTCTATTTTTATAAAACTACCTAATTTTAAAACCTTACCACATTTACGATGCCTTGTAGCAATTGTTCCGAACCTGGACATAACATTCGTACCTGTCCATTAAGAGAACCGGAGTTGCTTAGTCCTTCCATCATTGGGGGTGACGACATTTCACAGATCGATTTGGATGCGAGTGACGTTCTCATGGGGATGGAGGAACTAACAGAAGAACCACCTGAGTGTATGATTTGCTACGAAAGCGTCACCGATGACAGTGTTACCTTGAAATGCGGTCACATTTACTGTGTTAGTTGCTTTGCTCAGCATATGCGCGTTTCCAATGGATGCGCTGGATGCCGTAGACCGCTGTGTGAACCTCCCAAGAAACATAAGTCCTACCGCAGTCTCTCGCAAACGCAGGTCTGTGATATTGTGGAGGAAACTCTTAACGATAATCCGGGATTCATTGAGACCGTTCATAACGATCTCCTCAAGCAAACCAAGAAATACATCTCGGAACATTATCACGACACAACTACGAGACAACAGTGTCAGATCGCCATTATGATGAAGAACGCCATTGCCAATACGAAACTGGACTTCGGTTTCTGGTTGAGCGGGATACATATTGCTCATCACATTGACGCACACTATACTGAACAGAACGATTAGAAAATAACATAATAAATATTAATTAAAATTTCACGGTTAAAACGGCACATTTTTTTTACTTTCTTATAATAAATGACTTTATATAGCAATGTAATCTATAAAAATAGGATTATAACTGTAATAAACAATACAACCAGAAAATATGTTCCCGGTTTAGTCGGTTCAACCGTAATTTTTTTTGTCGGGTCTTACACATTATCTCAAAATACGATTCCTTCACATTTAAAAGAGTCGTATAGTCCTATTCAATGGTATGTTTTAAATCCTGAAAATGCATGGTCCTCTATATTATATGCTCTACCAAGAGCTCCTATGATTATGAAATTACCCCTTATCACATTATCTATCGCCAGTTTTAGTCTATGGTCTAACTCAAAACCTTATATTAACTTTATTGATGTTACTTCTATTTACTGGGTTATCGTCACAACTTCGATATACACACTCCCTTATTCTAAGCATAAAGAAAAGGTTATATGGGTTATCAACTCATTTGCATCTCTATTTATTGGAACGTCTATTTACTCTGGGTTCGATAAAGATATTTTAATCTATTATAACGATAATTTGATCCCATTTACGGGCGCTGTTAATATCGTCTGTTGTATTATTCTATATTCTTATTATTTGGATAATATTCAATTTAACACAAGTGTCTTTTTTATTGTTTGTGGATATATTTGTAAGTTACAAACCATTTATCACGGGGCTTATTGGGGAACATCGGTATTTCATATTTTTACTGCAATTGGTATACATATTCTGGTTTATATTGATAAACCACAATTAAAAAATGATATGCGTATTAATAAAAGTCGGCATCTACCCAAATTAGACAAAATTATAATTAAATAAACCTATTTCGTTTTACATTGCAACTACCGTTTCTTCCTCTTCTTCCTCTTCGCTTGTTACAAATAATTTATTCATATTGATTGCTTCCAAGTTATAATCTACAGGATTAAGCAATCGTTCTATCAAGGCATTATCACGGAAACGAACTGTATACTCCTGTTGAATCTTATTTCGTCCAATTCGTCCCAATGCCTGAATAATCTTTTGCTGTGTCATATGCGTCAAATCTTTTCCGATAAATCCATGACAGAAGGAATAATTCGTTCCGTAAATATAATCATCAGACGCAATAATCAAATATAAACGCTGTGAATATGCAAGTGCTTTCATAATCTCGGCATACTTCACATTATTATGTGTGTCGAACATACCTATTCCCATCAATAACAATACCTTCTTATGATCGTCTACATCTAATTCCATAATATCACATACGGTCTCTTCATCAATTTCAGATACAAATGCATTATTCACTGGTTCATTCGTCCAATAATCCTGATGCGATGTCGTATTGGGTATATTAACATTGGGTAACTTTACCGATACAATTGTCTTACGTAACTTCTCTATGTCTCGCGTCAGTTCGCGAATTTCTGGATCTTCCTTTTCCCTTCGTTCCGCCTTCTTATCACCAGTGTTCTTGGATTTTGTTTGCTTCAACGCCGAATGCTTTCCGCCACTCGCGGTATCTTCTTTCTCTGCGGTCTTATCCTCCAATATATTCTGCTTCTTTACTAACTCTTCCATCACCGTATTATTTCGCTCTATCTTCTGTGTTATATCATTAAACACCTTCTTGGAAATATTTGAATACTTAATATAATAGTTCCCAATTTTCTTAACATCCTTCGCCAAGAATATAGTTGGACCATCTGTTAATGTATGTGCATCGCTCGTCGTCAATAATATACCATTCGACTTCTTATCTTGAGGCACACTTATACCGTTATTATCCGTAAATTTAGCTTTCTGTGTTCCTTTTAAATATGTATGAATATTACTCCAGTTTTCCTCTTCTATTTGACTGAGAGCTGTCAGATAATATGTCTTCAAATTAATCATCGTAATCTCAGATAAAGAACCAAAGTGTACTTCTAGTCTATAATCATCAGATATCAATCCATTATCGTTGATATATTTAATAAAGCGGATGATTTCCGACAAATCGAAATAACGCAACAGTGTCTTGTTTTCTAGACAATGAGACACCGACCTACGCATGTCGTAATAATCCTCGTATAACAAATGGGGTAAAACACACATATTATTATTATTCAGTAGTGATATGGACTTCTTAAAATCATAACTGTTAATCGAGATTACTTCTGCGCCCTCGAATTTACACTTGAAATCCACAAGAGCATCGTGGATATCATTCTCCTTCGGTAGTGTGGCACAAGATAACACCATCTTAGATATCTGATTCTTCTGCCAGTTATCGTGTATCTTTTCATGCAGTTCATGCTCTTCGTAATCCATTGTAATCGTTGGTTCGTCCCAATATGTAATTATGTTCTCTTCTTTATTGAATGCCAACATATAATACATCGCAGTCAAGTATGACTGGACGTCGCAAATCATAATTTCCACCTTATCTCCCACACTGTTATCCACCCTTCCGATTCCACCGGACTTACGATGCTTGGTATAATCTTTCGCAGCGTAGTAATGAAGACGAATATCCTGCGCACTTTCGCAACCAAATGCAAACGCTATCTTCTTCTCCATACAAATCGCTGACTTCGCCAATGCCAGACCCACGTGCCTAGAAACACAAATGAATATTATCTTATAACCATTTGATAATCCCAGTGGAGTTAGGGTCTTTCCTGTTCCCGTAGGTGCACAATATAGCACTATCTTCGGTTTATTCTTTGTCTTGGTCTGGAATACATTATAAATTCTCTTCTGATGCTCAAATAGAGTCAAATCTTCGTATTTCAGTAGCACTGGATTCTTCTCTATGTATTCGTAAGCGCGATGAATCGTGTTCAACACCGAAGTCCTTTCATTTCCGTATTCAATCGCTCGGTTTGCTAGTTCCAATACAATTGTGTTTGTCGATGGAATAGAAGAACCCAACAACTGAATCAATGTGTACAGTGCCAACGAGTATTTTGAAGTACCCTTTGTAAACGACTTCAAAATTACCGTTACCATATCCAAGAGTACGAACTCGAATATCATATCTTTCTTCACAGCAATATTAGAATCCATATTATCTATCTTAAATACATCACTCTTCTTCAATTTCTTTGCTGACTTCAATGTTGGATTAAAATCACCTATAGTCTCGTTACCATACTTCTTCATCATTTTCTTTACATCTTTACTGAAATATCGTTCGTATAAATATGCCTCCATTTCGGGTGAATTGGGTATCTTTATCAGTTGATACAATGACTGATTCAAATTCGTCTTTATAGAAACATCGTGAAAACCATCACATATTAGTTTCAAAATTCGTTTCTCATCGGGACCGACGGGAATCTCTGTGTTTTCCCATTCAGTCTTGGTGAGTTTGGTTTGCTTTAAGTCCATTAAAAGTTCGATTTGTGTATCATAAATATATCTTTGTTTGTTTATTTCAATTTTATAAATAATATTATGTAAAAAATAAGGTTTTTTTAGTGCTTCTCTAATACTCGAAGTTCCAGTGGAAATAAACGTAAAAAAATATACTTATTTTTATTTCTATCTTACTTGTTGATATCTCGTATTCTTTATACCATCTGCAACTTCTTACGAACCATATGACCACGGAACACCTTCTGAATCGGTAAGGTGTATCTCGTCTTAATTGCCTTCACGTTACGTTCCGCTATGGTAGTGTCGTCCTCACTCAACACTTCGTCACGATAAGACCCTCCACGCACATTATGTACACCATATTTCAACATCGTACGTAATACCATTTCCTCTATCTCCCATTCGTCCTTTTCGGGATATGTCGCCTTCACATAATACGGCGTGTTCATTATCGTCCACATTGTTCCTAATTCCCGTTCCATCTTAGTAATCACCTTCTTGGCGTCTTTCTCATCCGACAGCACGACAATATACTTCTGGTTGCTCTGACCGATCACGTGAATGGGCATTTTTTATAATTTACGATTGGATTTTCATTTGTATTACTTTGTGTTTTTCCTTTCAATTTTTATAATTATGCTCTCATTTAATTATAAAATAATGCGTAAAACACATAATAATATCTATAGTAAAGCTTCGTCCAATAAACCATATCCATAGTCTCGTGCTTCAATGTCATATTTGAATGTCCCATACCAACTGGGTTTCACTATCAATTCATACCGATTTCCATTTATATTTATTGGGTGGCGATTCAAACATTCAAAGAAATGTGGCAGTACAATTTTCTCCATTATATTGTTTATATATATCTGTTTGGAACCTGTGAAAACATTATGAACTAATAATACATCACAACCTTCAATGGAGAACCCACGTTTATTTATATAAAAAGGCATTATTTATTATCTATATCTTTCATTTTATCTCCTTTTTTCCAAAATTATTATATTTTTTTGGGTTTATTAACATCTGTTGTAATTACATAAAGATTTATTCGCGAATATTAATAGTTTATTCTATGTTCTCTTTCCTTTCAGGAGGTTCTACGAATATTAAAGAATATATTGGATTTGAAGATATTAAGTATGCTATTTCACATTCAAATGATTTCGTTATTATCAATACTCTTTCTGCTAACGATCAGGACTTACTCATTCGTGGGACGCTTCCTTGTGATCGTGAAGAAACTGTGATTAATGAACAGATTTCTAATTATCGTGCACCTGATTTACCTGTCATTATATATGGACGTAATTGTTGCGACGATACTGTTCAATTCAAGCAGGAACAACTTATAAAACTTGGCGTCAAGCATGTCTGTATTTATATGGGAGGACTTTTTGAATGGCTCTTGATGCAGGATATATATGGATGCGATGACTTTCCTACCACAACGAAATGTACGGATTTATTGAAATATCGTAGCCCACGACGCCTTAAAAAACAATTATTATTGGAATATTCGTAAAAATTGATTACTTTTATTTTTCATTAATCTCTGGAAAAACTATGGATTTCTCTATAATTGAAAATAATGTTGGTTCTATTGGTGTATTTAAGGTTGATTATGATGATGTATATATTACGATAATGATTGAGAATGTTAGCGTGTCACAAGATGGTAACTCATGGTTTTCATACTCCTTTATCGATCATAAGGAATTGTCCCCTAGTCTGTTTGGGACGTCATTGAATAGGGCAAACTGTTGTTGGACGAATAAGTATAAGGGGTGGTTTTCCAGAGATATTAAGGATACGCTTGTCTTTATTGGTAATCCTCAGTGTGACTTTTGAATATATTAGTATTTATTATTACTAATATATTTGTATGTTAATTAATTTTGTTTCTGTTGCTGTCTTTTTTTCCTACGCTGTTCGTACGCCTTACGTCCTCCGTATGCGAATCTGCGTCTAGACTTATTTTTCTGTTGCTTTCTACGCTTTAATGTTTTCGATTTATTTTTTCTTCCTCCCCACCCCCTGCGACGAGCGGAGTCTTCGTCATCGTCGCTATCGCCTTCTCCGCGAATTCCTTGGCGAAACTTCTCCAAATCCGCTGCGTCCTTGAGCATCTTGTGATTCGGGTCCAAGAGAGGAGGTTGAGCGACTGGGTTCTCTTCAGTCTCGCCGTCTGGGTCCTCTTCAGTCTCGCCGTCTGGGTCCTCTTCAGTCTTATTATGTCTATCGGAGGTCTCATTCAAGTCCTTTATCCCCCTTGCTAGGTCATCCTTCGTAATGGCGGCGGGGCCGTCTGGGTCCTCTTCAGTCTTATTATGTCTATCGGAGGTCTCATTCAAGTCCTTTATCCCCCTTGCTAGGTCATTCTTCGTAATGGCGAGCTTCGCCTTCTTGGCGGGATCAACTGCAGCGGCGGCGACGTGGGCGCGGGTGGCAGAGTCGGGGGAGCCGGTGACGTTGGCGGGCTCAATGGCGTTGGCGGCGACGTTTGCCTTTTTATGGATGAATTCTCCTTTGCGGTCCAGTGGATGAAGCTGTTTTGAATTTAAATTTAATCCATATATAAAACCGATAGTTTTGTCGTTTAATTCAACCACAATTCTTCCCTGATTGTTAAATTTTAATGTTAGTGGATCACTACTAATAGATTTAAAAAATTGTTTGGCATTGTTATGTTCGTCATCCTCTCCGTTCTCTAACTCATCATCTAGTCCCTTTTCGTTTATACCTGTTTCCTCTTCTATAAGTTGATATATCTTGTTATCCTCGTCGCCAGAAAAGTTATAACGATCTTTTTCTTCACCATTTATCTTGGAGAATGTTCCTCTTTTGTAATAATCGTTTTTCGTCTTGAAAGGTTTGGTGCCTTGGCTTTTTCGTATTATATATGTTTCTGTACTATGAAGTTCAGGCAGTGGGCCTAGTTGAGGTGGTGCGGGCAACGGGTCGTTGAAATTAGGAGGCAGTTTGTCAAGAGCGCGTTTTTTAGCTTCCTCGTCGTTTTTGAGCACAACCTCCGATGTTATCTCAGCCTTCGATGATGCTTGGTATTTTATTTGATAAGTTTCCAAAAATTTTATATATGCGCCGGGCAGGTCCTCATCTCTCTGATCTTCACCTTTAAACTCATTAAAAGATTCAATTATTTTATTGGTCAAATTTGTATTCGCCCTGTCCACCCTGGTCACAACCTTTCCCATGATATCCTTTATTACAATCTTAAATAGTGACTCCTTGCCTTCTTCAATAGAAAAAACAATTCCCGTCCCATTTTCGATCTCCCCCTTGTAGTCAAGTCCATTAAAGGAGGAGTTTATAGGCTGCTGCTCAATGACGGCGTATTTACCAATGACGTCCATCTCTTTTAAAATATCAAGTATATACAAATATGGAATCACATGTCTATGTATATCAGGGTTCGCTGATTTAGTGTATACAAACTCGCCTCTCTTCTCATTAACTCCCATACGTATAGTATTTTTTACATATTCTTCGCCCTTGTTATATATACTAAGCCATTCAGCAGGTGACAAACGTAAATCGTTATCAATTAACTTGGTTACTAAATCCAATGATTTGACAATCTTTTTGAATGGTTCAATTTTATTTGTACAATATACTGGAGTTGGACACTTAACAGAGTCGCCTTGGCGCGTTGTTGTAATCGAATAAAGAGTATTGTCTGGTTTGTCTCCGGTTGTAGTTTGTATATCGAAGTAACGTTGTGACCAGTTGACCTTGGCTGGAGCGGTGCCTTTGTTGGAGAAGAGGCCTCCTCCCTCTCCTCTAACTCCACCTTTTTTTATAGAACGATTCTTTTTTGTATTATTCTTAGCAGAATTATTCTTATTTGTCATAATAATATATATTACTCACATAAAAAAAGATGCTTGATTTCCAGTAAATCACGCGAAATACAAATTAAAATCGGATCGCGATCCATCCTTGAAATCCAGAACTCATAATTCCCATTATATATCCTAAATCCAATACAGAATTCAATTCCTACCTTTTCAAATACAAATGGTTCGCTATAACGAAGAGGTTTCAGAGAACACTTATCTAAAACTACCATCATATGAAAATAACTTCTCGGTTTTGTATCCTCGCTAAAATGAACCACTCCAATAAGTTCATCATTACCAAAATCAATAAACGGTGTAGAACCTTTCATATGTTGGAATTCATGAACTCCGCAAGTTTCCTTATATGTTTGAATGATTTTCAATTGGGGATTTTTATCAGGTTCTCTAAATATTTCACCGATTTCCAATGGCGCCCACTTATAAATAAATAATTCACGTCCCAATCCTTCTGGATCTGTTAATGGTATCCAATTCTTCTCACACCAAGTATCTGTCGGTGGATCCACTATTTGTGAATTCGAATAACTCTTAGTTTCATAATTATAATCACCAATTATCATACGATTTCCATTTGTATTATGGTATCCCACGGTCGTTGCTATATATTTAATACGCCCAATATGTTCGTAAAGGCGAATATCTTCAATACCACGTGAATACAGATCATATTTTGGTAACTTAATCGTTTCTGTCATCTCATCATAATTACTAGGAACTAAGTTACCCGAAACGTCATAATCCAATTCAGAAGCAATGTTTTTCGTCCGTATAATATTTGTACCGTCGTAAAACATATACCCTCCATTATCATAATACCAATAATTCACATAACGAGTATTCAAATAATGTTTCCCACGATAAAACAAATACGATGCAGAACCTGAATTATAACCATCAATGTGCGGATAATTATACAATTGTTTATAAACACCGAGATTGGATAAATTTGTTATATAGTTAGACGGTGAAATTGCACGTATAATAGAATCGTCGTGGTCTGCTTTATAATATTCAGGCTGCCAATCACTATTTACTTCCAACCACGCCCAGAAATTGACTTCCCAAACCAGTTTCTTATATGTTTGTATGAATTTTGGATATTCAGACATATATAAACGATGAAATTTTTGAATGGACTCGGCATCACCCAGGAAAAATCCTCCACAAAAGCGCCAATGAATACAATCCGTTACATGTCCGTGATGAATATTATTATATTTTTCCCAGCATCCAGGTATGAGAAAACAAGATGATTTCCATATATGATCTTGCGTATCTTTTAAAAAGCGGAGTGATACGAGTTTTTCTTTGAATACATGTGTAAGATTAAAGTCAACCCATGCAAAATGTGTTGTATTCCAAGGGTTCTCTCGAACAGCATGATCCATAAATTCGGATTTGGAATTAATTACATACATATAATTTGGAATATCCTTGGTTGGGTTTCTTTGTTCGGGTAATATAAATTCATGTTTTACAGTTTCATTATAAAACCATAATTCCTCTATATTTATAACCTTCATAATGTGCAGGTTCTCGTAATCATTAGAAAGTATCTCGATCATGGGCGCCAGTATAGGACAAACATAAATACAAATATTGATTCCAGTTTCTAGGAGTTCTTTGAATCTCTCAATGCGCCACCTAATTGTTTTATTATCGTCGTAATTCTCGTGGTATATATGAAAGAAACTGGTTACAAAAGTCACAGTCATTTTTGTATATTTACACCGATTTATTTTATATGATTATATGAAGCAATTATTATTATGGCATCCGTTCATAAAAATTGATATGGATTATTATGAACGTTTCGTTGGTAAATACTTCATATTATGTCAAACAAAATCACCCGTGTCCTCGTCTTTGATACCGAAACGAATGGCCTTCTTCCCAAGCGCGATAAAACGACCAGGTTGCCCGTTATTAACGAATATCCTTATATCCTTCAATTGAGTTTCGTGCTATATAATATTGAGACCTCTACGCATGAGAAGATTTATAACGAATATATTAAGGTGGATGATAGTGTAGTGATTTCAGATAAGATTACTGAGATTACGGGCATTACCAAGGAGATTTGTAGCACAAAGGGAGTTCCTATTACCAGTGCCCTATATGACTTCTATCACGCATATATGCAATCTGACCGTATTGTAGCGCATAATATTAATTTCGATAAGAATATGATGGAACTTGAGATTTTCCGTAATCGGGACAATCTCCGTACCATTCCCGAAATTTATTTCCTATTTAATGATATGTTCAACAGTGTTCATAATACGGATACCTACTGTTCAATGCAAAATACGAAGAAATTCTGTAATATCATGATAACTGGTAAATATGGACCTTACGTCAAGCCACCCAGACTGGTAGAACTGCACCAGAAAATGTTTAACTTTACTCCTGATAACCTTCATGATGCACTTGTGGATACAATGGCGTGTCTAAGGTGTTATATGAAGTATGAGCATAATCGCATAATTGAGCAGTGGAACTCTTCTGCAAGTGTTGCGAATCATATGTAATCGGGATCATAGAAACCAATAATTAAATAACTAGATTATATTTTTTTCTTGTATTTCGGTTTTACGAGAAATATTATTGATTACTTTATTAATCGTGGTTTCGCGCGGTGCATCGGGAATCAAATTATTTTGTATAGAAATGCATTTTTCTGAAAATTCAGATTCCATATTTTCATATTCTGAACTGTTTTCTTCTTTCTTTTTCATCAATTCTTCTTGTGTGCGACGTGTTACTTCTTGTATACCTTTCTTCAATGATTCTTGTGAGTTATCCTTATTCCACGAGTTGTTCTCTTTAATATATAAAACATTACGCTTTTTATCGGTACAATGAATAGGTCTTTTATGTGTTCCTAATTCCTGTAGGTTCTCTATAAACAGTTTTGATATTCCATTGGCATATCCAATTTGTGCTTGATTTTCCAGATCTTCAAATGTAATTTGCATATTATTTATGAAATCTGAAAAATTGAGTGCATCTTTACAATCTTCATTCAAAAATACTTGTAAATTAAACTGATTATTATTTGTGATATTATTTGTGGTGTTACCAATTTTCGGAACAGTATCATTCAATAAATTAATAAGTTCTTTATTCTGTGCTAATAACTCAAGAATAAGTTGATC